>Ga0247723_1002335_pt1 | contig 10197 bp, 8 predicted proteins | sample MSEWelMarce5H_FC_FD_189079 | JGI IMG/M metagenome (GOLD analysis project Ga0247723, IMG submission 189079) | Subsurface sediment microbial communities from gas well in West Virginia, United States - MSEEL Well Study Marcellus 5H_FC | ecosystem: Environmental > Terrestrial > Deep subsurface > Rock...
AGTTCTGGACAGTTAAATCTACTAACTCGTCTTCCAGATAAGCTTCAAGTTCACAATCAACGTCTGTTGAGGGTTGACCATCAAATCTGATGTAGCCTGTCTTATCAATGTAGATGGGGTATCTCATGTACGAAATGTATATCGCAGTTGGAGTGAACGTTCCGTCAGTGAATATACTAATTTCATCTGAAGAGATAAAATTAAATGTTTCTTGATATTCAAAAGATGGTTTATAGTGAACGTTGTTCAATAAGAACTGCAAATCACCATGTTTTGCCAAATCTTTATTTATCCAAATTTGTCGATCCTTACACACGCCCTTGTCAGCTAAAACATAACTGTCAATGTAGAACATGTATTTTGGATCAAGCTTATCAATGTCTGCTGACCATTGATTTAATGTTTCGTTCTTGATGTGGAGTTTTAACTCACCAGCATTGTAATTAATTACAAGTCTTTGTAAGTCTTCATAACGCTTCTTAAAAGCGTCAAGTCCCATACCACTAACAACACTAAATCCATCAACCTTTTGTTTGATGAGCTTTATTTGCGCTTCGTTAAGCGCAAGTATTTTATCTTCGAGTTGAATCTGCTGATGCTCATTAGTTGATAGTTTATTTAGTTTTTGATCAATTTTATATAATAAACTATCTACAGGTATCATACAGAAGCGAGTTTCTTAGATTTCAACTTTTGTTCTAGAGTGATTAGTTCGTCTTGATTATCATCATTAGCTAAGAACTTCACCAACTCTTCTTCATCTTTTGCTAGTTCAAATTCACCTTCAAAGACACGTCCGCTGGACTTAACTCTGTAAACTGAATGTGCAATAGCTTGCTTAACCAAATCTTTGATATGGAGTAAATTTTCCTTCATGTCTGCAAATCTGTTAAACACTTCGATTGTTGACAATCCTTGGTATTTACCAGCTTTGAATTCAGTCTGCTTGAGAATATTATCCACTTGATTATATACAAAATCTTCTTTGGAATCTTCTGTAACTGGAAGTCCTAAAAGTCTTGCAACTTTTCTTTTCTTCTCAGGAGTCATTGTATCAAACTTGGAGATTGCCTTGTTGATCAATTGCTTCTTCTTGAAGATTACAGCATTTTCGATATCATCATCTACAACGTAGAATTGTGTATCTGCTGGATAGTCACCTCTTTCCCATGCTTGGTAAGAACTAGCAACTGTTGGATGAACTCTCAACCAAGAGAAAGCAAGTTCTTGAAAAGGCACTGTTAAATCAAAATAGTTATCACCATCAAGAAGTTTTACAGTTTGCACATGAGTAGTGTCGTCTGTAGACTTTGATAAACCGTAGTTCCAGAAAATAGCTCTTGGTCCAAGATCTATTCCTCCTAGAGCATTCTCAAGCTTCTCTCTTAATTCTGTTACACGCTCAATTTCTAGCTCACGCTCTGTAGGATCAGCAATTCTTTTGATGTAAGCAGCATCAGCATCTAAGCCTGTTCTGTATCTTCCATCAAGTTCCTTGTAAGGATATTTAAAAACTCCAGTTCCTGGAATTCTTGATAGCCCTCTTTGTGATAATCCTCCTTGCATAGTTTGCATGCCAGAACTGTTGTACTCCTTCTTAATCGTGGAGATTTTCCCTAATTTACCCATTACGTAGTTATTTGATTATTATTGGTTTGTTTTGCAGAGTGCACCAATCAAATGGCTAGGCTCACTGACCCACACTCTGTTTTAAAGAGGAATAAAACTCCCCTCATGATTGACACGAGGGGAGATTTTATATTAGAACTGTGGAATTTCTTCGATGAGAACAGTTCGTGACAAGTCTTCGATGAATACATCGCAACGATCTTGCATCCAGATTTCATAGCCTGGGAATTTGTTGGCAGAAGACATACCCTGAGACTTAGCAAAGCCTAAGTGGTGTCTACGTCCATCAATGTAACCCCAAGTCATGGAAGGAGCACCCTTCATACGTACTTCACGGATGTTGTTGACCATAGAGCCATCAGACATTGGAGATACGTCAAATACCATGAACACAGGAGTGGACTTCTTGTTCTGTCCAAATTCCAAGTTGGATTGAGGAAGATCAAGTTCTTTCAAGTGGATAAGTTCAACACGACCAGTCTCACGAGTTACCATTGCATCGAATGCAAAGTTGTAAGTGATGTGCTGTCCTTCTCCTTGCATGTAACGGTTACCGCTATCTGCCATGAAAGTAAGGCCAGAGTTCAAAGCATCTGTTTTAAGAGCCTGCTGGAACACATCGAAGCCAGCTTCGTTAGTGTACATTTTAACTCTTCTATCCTTAACATCCACACGTCTGTAGAACAAGTCTCCAAATACGGAACGGATAAGGTTTGCGGAGAATTCTCCACGGTTGTATTGTACCAAGTTACCATTGTTACGCATTCTGTGGTAAACACCAGCAGACACACGCTTCAATTCTTGCTTAGATCCATTAGTTTTTACAGTGCCTGGCTTAGACCAGATCATTCGCTTCACCTTAAGTTCAAGCATTGCTTTTCTCAACATGAATTCTACGAATGGCTCCCACTTAACATCATTACGAGTTAAAGGAAGTTGGTTTCTACGCTGAGGAGCATACACCAAGATATCAAGAGGTTTGCCAGAAGCATCTCTCATAGTCTTGTCATCAGCCCATGCAGTAACTTGGTGCTCAAAACCATATCCAGAACCAAGAGATTCGAACATAGTGATTTTCTCACCAAGTCTTGGTAATCCAAGAAGGTCCTGATCAAATTCACCAATTGCAGCATCAACTAGTTCTAGTTCGATACCAATTTGCAAGAATGTAGAGCTTACGAAATCCAAAATTGGGTTATCAGACACCAATGTGAAAGTGTAAAGGAAACCTGCATTCCAAGGAACTGGATCTTTTACAGCGTACCATCTTGGACCATACTGACGAGAACCTACAGAAACGATAGCGTTCTTAGAGAATTCGTTAGTGTCCAATACCACCTGAAACTCCTGGCCATCAATACCTGGCTTGCTCAACTCAGCAGTAGAGCTAGGGATGTCGATGATTTTAGGGAATTTGTAAGGAACTTGAACGTCCCACTTCCAAGAATCGCTGTTGTTGTCGATGTAATAAGGAGTGGACTTGTTGATCATATCAAGGAAGTCGTTGCTGTACAATGAGCTCTGAGTGTACAAGGAGATGATCTTCTTGTCATAGTCAGCTGGCTCAGTGGAGTGAAACGACTCCAAGTGATTTGAATCAGTTAGCTTTCCTACAGCACGTTTGTCCATTGACGCAATACGGGCATAGGTAAAGCCAGTTAAACCTGGGATTGTTTGAATTGCCATTGTTTTTTACTTTGTTTAATTTAATTTATAAGAACCATGAGTTCGCTTTTCCAGGATTGCCACCAGAACCAGGTTTTTTACTGGTCTGTCTTGCAACTTCCTCAAACAACTGGGTTGACTTCTTAGTCACTCCTGTTCTTTGGATGGTAGATAACGTAGGATCTTTTTCTAAAATCTTAAGAAGAAGTCCCAGCTTAACTTTCATAGCGTGGTTCTCAGGTCTCTTAAGTTCCAGGATAGTCTTGTCAAAATCTGTCAGGGTTTCACCTGAAGGAGTTTTGTACTTGTCTACCAAAAGGAAGTCTTGTAGTTCTGATGCCAATTTGGGGTTTAATGGAATTCCATCAAACTCCTTTGTTTTCAATTTGTCTTGGAGGACAGACTGAACGTTTTGAATATACTGATTTCGAACCATTGCTTTCTGCTGAAGTTGTTGTTCAGCTTGTTGTTCCATCTGTTGCAACTTTGCTGCTTCCTTCTTAACAAGCACTTTGTGATGCTTGCTAGCAACTGTTTCTAAATCACCGTAGTTTCTAAGTCTTTCAATTTCTGTAGTAACATCTTCATTATCGAATCCTTGATCTGTCAAGGCTTGTTTGATAACTCTAACTTGGTTGTCTTCAACTGACAAATCCAATTCAGCAAAGCTCACTACATTGTTATATACGCCAAAATAATCTTTAGGATCTGTTCCTTTTACAAATATGGCATCAAACGCTTTTTGGTAATCTTCTCCAAACTGACTAATGAAGTTGTCAACAATCTCGATTGCACCTTTCTTCTTCTCTGCATTGAATTTTTCCAGGAATTGTTCTGGTGTTTCAATAACTGTATCCTCTTCATCATCATCTTGTGTAAAAACACCAAGTTTGAAAAGGTCCTTCGATAAAGAAACAAATGGTGATTCTGCAACATCATCTTCCTCATCTTCAGCTTCTGCTTTAGCTTTGGTTGGCGGTGTTACAACATCATCTTCTACTTCTTCTTCATCATCGTCATCTCCAAGAAAGTTTTTTAAAACATCTTGTTGAGTGGTTTCTTCACCATCTAGCTTTTGGACAACTTCTTTACCTTTTGATACTTCTGGTTTTTTAGGAGCTTTTGGTTCATCTGCTGTCTTTACGATTGTTTCTAACTTATCAGGATCTTCTGTAGAAGTTTCTGGAGAAAACAAATCGTCCAACAACTGTGTGTTACCTATCCCCATTTCCATAGTATCTTCAATACCGAAGTTACCAAATGACGGAGTGTCTAGGTTGTCTGCCATATATGTAGTTAATTATTTGATTGGTTTGTATGATATAAATGTACTTTCGTTTGTAAAATAATCAAACAGGGAATAATCAAAATTGTTGTATTTTTGACACGTATAGCATTAATGTTAATTTTTCCATATTTTATTATTTCTTATTGTTTTTAGATGCTCTATTTGTAGCATTTATCTTAGCCACTTCAACATCATTCTTCATATTCTCTCTAGCAACATTTATTTTTTCTTTTTCAAGTTGTAGCTTCTGCATAGCTTGAGTGTTTTTAGATTGAATGTCCTGCATCTTTAATTGATAATCTTGAGTTGCTTTAGACTGCTGCATAGACAAGTTTGATATCTCTAGTATGTCAGCAGTGCCTGACTCATCAACATCTTGTGTTGCCGCTTCTCCTCTTGCAGCTGCATTAATAAGAGCTATTTCTTTCTTATTAATTCTATCAAGTTCTTGCTGATAGTTTTGATTAGCCAACATTTCTTGCTGTTGCTGTTGTTGAGCCTGTAGCTGAGCAGCTGCAATTTGTTGTTGTTGCTCAAGCTGTTGTTGCTGTTGTTGCATCTGCTGGTCTTGCATCATCTGCTGACGATCCTTGAGATTTTTGAATGTCTTCTTCATCTCTCTCATAGACTTAGTAGAATACAATTCTATTACATCATATAGTGTGCCACCATTCTGTATAACTGCTTGAGATAGCTGACGAAGTTCGTTAAACATTTGTGTATCCTCTGGTCTATTTGTAATAAACACTTTAAGATCACGAAGCTTCAAATCATTACCATTCACTTGTATAAATGCAGATTCTCCTTCAGATGTAATATATGATAATGTAGACATAGGCTTAGCACTTTCTATATATTGTGCTGCATCTACAATAGCTTGGTATAACTGACCTAATACATACTCGTGTGCGATGAATAGAGGCTCTGTCTGGGCATATGACTGACTGACAGCTGTGTTGACACCTGTGGCAGATTCGCTCGCTTGTACGCTTCCTAAACGCTGTCTAGAGATGCCTATAAGTTCCCAACATTCGTTCTTTAATTGAAGAGCAAGGTTATATCTAGACTGAATTTCGTTTGTTCTTGTCAAATCTATATTTCTTGCAATGGTGGTGTTAGAGACAGCAGCTTTTGTGTTCTCTGGGCTGTCATCATCAAATATAATACCACGCTCTCTTGCTTCCATTTCCCATACATCTAGAGCATCTTGATCATCTCCATCTTTTAGTCTAGGAACACGTCTAATGTTTACAGAAGCCACGTTACCAATTTCCTTTTCTAGCAACTTATAAAGCTGATTCATACAAATGTTGTACAACACCTGAAATGGCTTCATCAAATCCACTAGTGATTTAGCTTCTGTGTTCTTCACCTCAAACGTAGTGCCTATAATCGGGCAATAGTTTACGATTTTAAGAGGTTTGATGTGATAGATGTCTGGACCAATTTTTGTTCCTTGATACCATTGGTTAATCCAGCCCCATTCAAGAGAGATTTGTGTAGGGATAGTATTTGATTTGTAGTTTTCATCCACAAGAACGGTTTGTTCATTACCCATCTCGTCAAGATATGAAAGTTTACCAATCTTTCTCTTGCTAATCCAATATGATCTAACAACAACATATTTGTATCCAAATGTAGACACGTTCGTTGTTAGTCCTAGGAAGTCTTTTAGTCCATCATTGTTCTCTTTCATCTCACTTTCAATCATCATTCTTGTCTGAAGAACAAGAGGATCGAATGTGTCATATTGAATAGAGTCAATACCATCAGCAGCATTAGGATTACCAAGATTAGATTCACGAACGTTGATGAGTCCGTAGTCTTGCAATGAGCTTCTTAGGTGATCAATCTCTTCTTTAGTGAGGTCAGGAATGGATTCAATAATTTCAGAAAGTTCCATAACTTGCACAGTACCAGCAGCATACGCTCCTTGGTTTCTTCCTGTTGGATCAGAAATCCATTTTCTATCTGGTGTTGTTAGGAACCATGTGTTCTTTGGGTTGGCCACTTCTATGTTAAATCCAAGTTTGGAGTTGTCTTCATAGATGTGATAGAACTCTCTAGCAGAAATAAGAAGATCTCTAAATGCATCTTCACTCTTTTCTTTAAGATTGAATTCTGCTTTCTGGCATGTTAGAATGTGGTTAGCCCACTTCTCTGCTACAGAGGTGTAAGAATCTAATTGATCCTTAACTTGCTCCATTGTCATTTGTTCTAGCTGCTCTTCGTCAATCTCTTGACCTTGCATAGCTAGTTTCTGCATTATGCCTTCTTTGGCTTTAGAGATAATAAACTCTTGTAGCACATCTGTCTTGAATTGTAATTCTTCAGACTGGCTATCATCATCAAATGCCTTTACACGAAATGTATCTGGACGCTTAGATATTTCACCTACAAGATTATTAATAGGAGTGGTTACAATAGAATAGTGTTTAACATATGCTGGTAAGCCTAAATCTCCTTGTAAGATTTCTGTAAAAGATTTTACATCTGGCTCTTGGTAGAAGTCTTCCATACGAAGAATTCCTTTCACCAAGTCATAGTTTTTAACAAATGTATCACGACTCTTCATGTATTCCGCATACGACTTGTTTGCGAAATAATCCATCGTGTTTTTCACCCAACTCTCATCCTGCTTTTCTTTCTCTGTCTTGAATTGATCAGGGAAAATGTTAAGATAGGCATATCGTATGGTTGCGTCCTTGGTATATCTAATGATTGCCATTATGAAAATAATTTATTTTTCCTCGTATTGAACATATTTTTAGAGCTGCTAAACAGCTTATTATTCTTTCCTTTTTTTGAATATAACGATTTAACTCGTTCATCAGTAGTTCCTCCAATCTTTCCTAATATAGGGTCCATCTTAAGTGCCTGAGCTATAGCAAGTTCCGCTGCTACAATTCTATCGAAGTTTCCCTCATCGTTGTATTGGATAATCTCTTCAAGAAGCATTGGGTCAAATATCTTACTCACCCCTGTAACTTCTCTAGTTATAACGCCACTATCATCTTTCTCAGAATAAATAACATCTTCCATGTATCTCTTCAAACATGTATGTAGATAGTCAATTATTTTTTGAGCTGATCTGTGAATTCCATACTCTCGTTTCACAGTAGTGTTAGGAATCACTTCTAACAACCATTGTGGTTGCTTCTCTAGATAGTGTGCGTCACCTTTGCTTTTCATGTATTCAATGAACGAAATATCGTCATTTTCACAAAGAGCTCTAGCGTTGTAATATTTAATCAGTAATCTAGCCTGTTCTTCCCACGTCTCCTTCTTATCAGGTCTTGCACAATACGAAGCTACGAACATATCCTGATATTTTTCACCAGTGAGATCATGCATTCTCTTGTAAATATACACAGAACCTAGTGAAGTTGAATACTTTGCCTGTCCTTGTCTATAGGGGTCAACTCCTGCAACGTATAATCCATAAGGAGGATTCTCTATAGGAAACTCATATATTACTATAGGAGCATCTTTTCTGTCTGTACTCTTGAGAGGAAAGTTTGTTATAGGCATGTTGTCTGTAAACTCATGTCCTATCTTTCCCTCGTCATTAAATAATATAACAGGTGTTCCTGTTCTTTCGTTCTGTAATAGCCTGGTTTTCTGTCTCTTAGCAGCTTCTATATCAAAGATGTTAGTGTCTTCGTTGAGGAATATGTCATCCACCTTTTGTGGATAGTACATCTTCTCTTTTAGAAATGCCACTCTATCTCCAGCTTTCTTTAATCTTTCTAAATTATCAGTGGTGATTCTATCAGCTTTCTCTTCATTAGACACTAACATTTTTACATTACGAAGATCACTATTCTTTGAAGCTTTTACATAATCTCCTAACGTAGAATCTTCTTTGGCTTCCATTCTATATTTATTAGAAATGAATAGCCCATGTACACGTTTTGTATCATCTTCATTGTTGTATGTTAGAAAGTTGTAATTCTCAACATCAAACATCAATGACTTAGCATCCATAAATCGCTTCATGTCACCCCCTGTACCCGTAAGAATAGGAGAACATCCCCATCCAAACGGTGTTGTAAAGCCAGGAACAGCAGCTTGTAAGCCCCTTAAGAAAGACCCCTTACCAATCTCATCAATGATGAGCTTACGTGGCTTTGTACCAGCAATAGCTTCTTCATTATTACCCTCATCTAAGTTACGAATAAGAATTTGAGAGAATGGTATTCTCTCTCCTCCCTTTGTCTTTATTCCTAACGTCACCTGATTCTTCCAATTATCTTCTACACGTTGCCATCTGAAGTATTCAGGAAGAAAGTTGAGGCCCTTGTCAAGCTTGTCTGTAATAAGCTTTATATCTGGAGCATTCAAGCCAGCAATTACGTTCTGTGAGTTCTCATCAAATGTGGCACCCCAAGCAATGTAGCTAGCTTCTAAGACAGACTTAGCAAAACGTCTAATGCCCAAAATGACCAACCCACGCTTCTCAGCATGGGCTCTGTCTATTTCATTTGTCACTAACCATTCATTGTCTCTGAGTGAGGGATTGGCATATTTCTGATAGATGCGTCCTCTATCATCCATAACATCCACTTCTGTATGCCACAGATTCAAATGCCAATACAGAAAGGGATTGATGAACACACCATCCATTATAAATCCATCTAGGCACAGCTTCTTATGAAAATCAAAGAAGGGCTTGTATTCCTGTGATGTTTTATCAGGAAGACGTGGCTGGTTAATCAACCACTCACTGTATTTAACATTTTCTAAATTCATCTTCTACCTTTAAGGAAATCTTCAGCCATTGAGCCAAGCTCACCATTACCACGTATTTCCACCTTAGATTCTTCTTTCTCTCTCAGCTTATCCACCACCTCAAGAAGAGCTAGATAGTTCTTCATTGTCTCCTGAATAAACTTACCCTGAGATTCAATGCTAGCAATCACCATAGGCAACATTCCACCCTTAGATGTAGGCTTCCATTCAATCCTATCCTTAAGCTCGTGCATGGGATTGGCATCAACATATTGCTTCCAGCTAGAAAGTTGCTGCTCTGCCCAATCGAGCTCTGTATTAATGTATGTTGTCTTCTTTGGAGCAGCCATTACGATAGGGTTACAATACCAGCAGCAGCTGTCTTCAGCTCTGTGACAGAGGTTTGTATTGGACCACTGAGCAGCTCCTGAATTTGCTTGTTAGCAATCTCTTTTGTCTTCTCATCAATCCCAGGCGTGGCACACAACGCTGCCAATCTTTCAATAACGGACATTGATTCTTGTCCAACCATAGCTTTATTCATATTAAATTGTTTATATCCTCATCAGATAGTGTTGGTGGATCATCATCTTCAGCCTCGTCAATAGGTTCGTCTGACATATAATCTTCTTGCACCACAATATTAATGACATCTTGATCTTCTCCCTGAATACCAATGATGTCAACGTAATCAGCTCCAGCATCCCATATATGTGTCAATGTATCAAGGAGCAGCTCTAAGCTGATTTTTCTAAAACGTATTTCTTTTTTATTCTGCCTCATCAATTTCCTCCTCTTGTTCTCTTGTCATCACTGGTTTCCATTTCTCTGTAGGACACGCACAAGACAGACATTTTGTTTTAGCTGACAGCGTACATCCACAA
>Ga0247723_1002336_pt1 | contig 10197 bp, 17 predicted proteins | sample MSEWelMarce5H_FC_FD_189079 | JGI IMG/M metagenome (GOLD analysis project Ga0247723, IMG submission 189079) | Subsurface sediment microbial communities from gas well in West Virginia, United States - MSEEL Well Study Marcellus 5H_FC | ecosystem: Environmental > Terrestrial > Deep subsurface >...
GGTTCAGGTGGTGGCGGCGCTGGTGGTATGCAAACTGGAACTACTACTATATCTGCTACAAACTACGGGGTGACAATTGGTGGTGGCGGCGCTGGTGGAACGTCCCCCGGAAACAATGGTACTAACGGAGATAATTCATCAGCCCTTAGCGTAACTTCAACTGGTGGTTCGGGAGGTACAGGCGCAGGACGACCCGCACAGCCTACTGGAGGTTCAGGGGGTGGCGGTGCTTATTCTGGTGGCGCAGCCTCTTCTGGAACAAGTGGACAAGGTAATCCCGGCGGAACCGGTGGTGGGGGCGGTAGTTTCAACGGTGGCGGCGGTGGAGGTAAAGGTGGTTCGGGCGGTAACTCTGACGCATCTAACGGTGGTAACGGGGGAAGCGGTTCAAGTTCTGGAAGTATAGATGGCGGAACCTACGCTGGTGGTGGCGGTGGTGGTACAAGAGGTGGCGGCGGCGCAGGACAGGCTGGTGGTGGATCTGCCTCACCGAATAGCCCCGGTGGAAATGCAAGTGGAAATACTGGTAGTGGTGGCGGTGGTGGTTCTGACGGATTTAGACTAGGTGGTAATGGTGGATCCGGTCTTGTAATTATCGGATACCCCTACTAATTCTTAAGAGAATATAAATGGCGCACTTTGCACAATTAAATGACCACGACATCGTACTTACGGTTGTTGTTGTTAATAATGAGGATGTTGATAACTTACCGTTCCCAGCAAGCGAACCAGTAGGTATTGCGTATTTACAAAATATTTTTGGCCCTGAAACTGTTTGGAAACAAACTTCATATAATGGTAATTTTAGGGTGCGTTACGCTGGGATTAAATATGCATATAGTGTTGGATATGATGCTTTTATCCCGCCTCAGCCATTCCCATCATGGTTGTTTAATGCCACAATTTTAGATTGGGTTGCTCCGGTGCCTTATCCTAACGACGGAAATATTTATGTTTGGGATGAAACCACACAATCTTGGGTTCAATAAAAATGAAAACAAAAAAAGTTGTATCAATCAATCAAAAATTAGAGGAGAAACGTTCTTCTGATTTTACTTCGACTGCTACTTCTTGGCCTTTTGAATTAGACCCTGTTCATTCTTATGCTTATTGGGATAATGCTTTTACAAAAGACGAATGTAAATTTCTAATTGGATTAGGTAACTCTCAAAAACAACAAAAAAGTGTTATAAATGCTTCGGTTGATTCGTCAGCATGTAAAGAAGATTTAGAGATAAGAGATTCAGAAGTCTCTTGGATATATCCATGCGAAGATAACAAATGGGCGTTTAGACGATTGACTGATATTATTGTAGAACTAAATAACCGGTATTTTAAGTTTGATATATTTGGTGCTACCGAAGGATTTCAATTCACAAAGTATGTTGCACCAACAGGTCATTATGGTAAACACGTAGATTGTGGGTTTAATAGCCCTGTTAGAAAACTTTCTTTTACCCTTCAACTTTCTGACCCAGATGATTATGAAGGCGGTGATCTTTGCCTTTATGTTGAAGATAAGCCAATGATTGCAAACAGAAAGCAAGGTTTTATAACTGTATTCCCAAGTTACGTATTACATGAAGTAACACCTGTAACTAAAGGCACTAGATATTCGCTAGTTTCTTGGATTACCGGAAAACCATTTAAATAGGAGTAAGAAATGCCCACTTCAGTTATTAACTCAGATGATGGTGCAATATCCGGCACCTCTGGCCTAAAAACAAGCGGGGGTGATGATGGGTTGCTTAATATCCAAAGTAACGGTACAAACATTGTTGAGTTATCTTCGGGTGTTGTAGCGGTCAAAGGAAACTCAACCACCGCTGCCGCTGTGCGTTTATATGAAGATACCGATAATGGAACTAACTATGCGGCTGTAATCGCTCCTGCTGTTTTAGGAAGTGATATTACGCTTACGTTGCCCCCTCAAACAGCAACACTTGGTTATAGAAATATTCCTCCTGTTGGGACTCAGACTGGTTCGTATACTTTAACTACAGCAGATGTTGGTGAGTACGTACAAGTTGGATCAGGTGGGTCAATTACTGTACCCACAAGTACGTTTGCCGAAGGGGATGCAATATCAATTTTTAATAACACAACTGGCAATATCACAATTACTTGCTCTGCTTTAACAACTTATGTTGCTGGCGTAAACACTGCTAGAACCTCTTTGGCATTAGCCACTAGGGGTGTTTGTACAATCTTATTTATCTCTAGCACTGTCTGCGTTATTTCAGGAAACGTATCTTAAATGAGTGGAATTGTTCAAACCCTATTAGGTACGGTTGGCACAACTCCGCCACCTACTGTTACTGTTAATTTTCTTGTAATAGCGGGTGGTGCCCCCGGAGGTAGTGGTAGTAATAGATCATCAGGCGGTGGCGGTGCTGGTGGGTATAGGACATCTGCTGGCCCTTCAGGTGGGGGTGCTTCTGCGGAGTCAGCAGTAACAGCGATGAGAAGTACTAACTACACTGTTACAGTTGGCGGTGCTAGTTCAAATTCTGTATTTAGCACAATTACGTCATCTGGTGGTGGTAATGGTAGTGGCACAGTTAATGGCGCTGGTGGCAGTGGCGGTAGCGGAGGCGGGGGTTGTAACGACTCTGGCGGTGGTGGCTCTGGAACCGCTAATCAAGGATTTAATGGCGGAAGTGGTGGTCAAAACTCTGGCGGTGGCGGCGGTGGAGCAGGCGCAGCCGGAAGTCCTTCTGGAGGTAACCACGTTGGTGGTTCTGGTGGTGCTGGAGTTGCTTCATCTATTACTGGCTCTTCTGTAACGAGGGCTGGTGGCGGCGGTGGCGCAAGTCGTGATGGCCCGGGTTCTGGAGGTTCAGGTGGTGGCGGCGCTGGTGGTACTGGCCCTGCTCCGGTAAATGGAACACCCGGAACCGCAAATACAGGCGGTGGCGGTGGCGGTGCTAATAGCGGTTCTTCAGGTCCCGGAGGCACGGCTGGTGCTGGTGGTTCTGGAATTGTTATTCTTAGATACCCTGACTCAGTGACTATATCTAACCCCGGTGGTGGACTAACTTATTCAACATCTACGGCTGGTGGGTTCACTGTTGCAACATTTACCGCTGGCACAGGCAACGTCTCTTGGAGTTAGCAATGGCGCATTACGCATTTTTAAACGAACATAATATTGTTACCGAAGTAATTACCGGGAAACACGAAGGTGAAGAAGGTATAGATTGGGAAATTCACTACGGTAACTTTCGGGGTCAAGTTTGCAAGCGTACTTCGTATAACACATACGGAGGTTCTCACAGATTGGGTGGCACTCCTTATCGCAAAAACTATGGTGAAGTAGGATTTACATATGATGTGGATCGAGATGCGTTCATACCACCAAAGCCTTTTGTTTCATGGTTATTGAATGAAACTACGTGCCGATGGGAAGCCCCTGTACCACATCCAACAGACGGTGAGTATTATGTATGGAACGAGTCAACAAATTCTTGGATTAAGGAGTAATCAATGAGCAAAGTAGCGATAGAAGGCAACGCAAGCGGTACAGGTATATTTACCATTGTAGGGCCAAATACAAACACTAACTACACCATCACGCTGCCACAAGAGACCGGCACGTTATTTACAACCGGGGCAACCACAGGGCTTAATGCATCTGCATTGTCTACTGGTACTGTAGCAACTGCCCGTCTTGCTAGTGGTACGGCAAACAACACTACGTTCTTGCGTGGTGATCAAACTTGGGCTGTCGGTACTTCTGGCCCTCCCGGCCCTACTGGTCCTACTGGTCCTACCGGCCCTACCGGCCCCAGTGCTTCTACTTCGTTTAATACTGTAGGTGCTTATGTTTTTTCTTATATGTCCGATGGTAGTGTAACGTCTGGCGGCACTTATCCAGCAGGGGGTAGTAGCAATCAGGTACGATCTCTTACTCTTGCACCTAATACCTGCAGTAATTATTTAGTCGCAAATAATTTATCAGGGACTTGGAGATGGATGGGTGCGGGGGGTAGTTGGCCCGGTGTTGGTTATTCTATTGCTGTTCGCACAGCATAAAGGAAAAGTAAATGTTAACAATTGAATACGCAAAAAATCCGGCTTATAGTGACGCTGATGGTCAAACCATAGATTTAATAGTTAAGTTTTATGAAATGGCCTCAGAAATGTCTTTTGGTGCAACACCCTTTGACCCAATGTCTTATGGTGTAGAACTATATAACAACGCAGTAGCCGGTTTGTATGGGCCAATTGCACCTTATGTCCCACCTGAACCTGCGCCGGACCAGCCCGTAACTTCTGGGACACAGACTCTATGAGCGCTAGTGATATGGCCCCTCCGGGGTATGGCATTTATCCAGTTGAAGGTACGGTTCCTGAGTTTCGTATGTATCAAAAAGCCGACGGAACTATTGAGCAACATGTTAGATATATTAATAAAAGCGTAGGTTATACAGGCAAATGGATGGTAGTTCAAATAGTAAAAGAAGAAACAAATGGTAGTGTCGATATCGCCCAAACATAGTTTTACTTATGACGGAGCACAGATAAATGTGTTTCATGCTAATAAGGGTGAAGGGTTACCACGACATAATCATGTTTATGCCCATGCTACATTTTGTACTTCTGGATCTTGCTATATAAGAAAAGAAGGTAAAGAAGTTTTAGTTGATAAAAATACACAACCTATAAATTTGATTGAAAATGAGTGGCATGAAATAGAAGCGGCTGAAGACAATACTGTTTTTATTAATGTGTTTGCTGAAGGAAAACAGTAATGAATGCAATGTGGCAACTTTGGGAAGGTAGATTTTCTAAAAGTTTTTGTGAGCGAATTATTTCTTTGGCTTCTTTGTTACCAGAACAGCAAGCAGTGGTAGGCAGTATTGAAGCAGATGCATCAAGAGCAGACACTCAGATTCGTAGATCTAAAATTAGATGGGTAAACGGTGCCATACCAGACTTTAAAGATTTTTATTTAGATGTAGTAGATATGTTTAGAGATATGAATCGCCGTGCGTTTGGTGCAGAACTTTGGCATCTACATGAGATGCAATTTACTCAATATGATGCTACTGATGAAGGGTTTTATAATTGGCATAACGATGTGATGTGGGAATCACCTAACTGCGGGCATAGAAAACTTTCTATGGTTATTCAATTATCGGATCCGTCAGAATACGAAGGTGGGGATTTAGAAATACAAACGCTACATTTAGGGCCACCAGACCCTACGGTTTTACGTAAGCAAGGTAATGTAATTGTGTTTCCTTCTTTTTTGATGCACCGAGTTACCCCCGTTACAAAAGGTACACGTTACTCACTAGTTGCGTGGATGGAAGGCCCAAAGTGGAGATGATATGAAAACAGTAATTGAAGCGCATAAAGTAGATGGGGTAAAAGTCTGCCGCTCTGAAGAAGTCCATGTCTGTGCTGCTTGTGGGTACGATTTAGATGAGGCTGAGTTGGCGGCTGACACTTGCTCTGACTGTGGCGTACCTTTGAAATTAAGGAAGTCCGTATCTGTATGGGCTACATCAGTACCAAAAGCCGGGGCCAAGACTTGGGGCCAGACTTAGGAAATGACCACAATTGCTGCCAAGTTTTCTACGGGAGAGATTGCCGCAGACAGCATGGTAAGCGGTGATGATAGTTTTTACTTAGTAGAAAAGTTACGGCAGGGCAAGGATTGTATTTACGGTGCCTGTGGTGATTGGGACAAGATTCTAAAGTTTTATCAGGTAATGGAAGCCGGTGGTGATTTGGATTCCGATACTGAAGTTACGGTGATTGCACTAAGACAAGATGGTTTGTGGATATACGAGAGTTCAATCATTCCAGCAAAAATTAAGAATGATTTTTGGAGTATAGGGACAGGGGCCAACTTTGCCATAGCGGCAATGCATTATGGGGCTTCTCCAAGGCAGGCGGTTGAGATTGCTTGTATGTATGACTCAAGTTCGCATGGCCCTATTGATGAAATGAAATTACCAAGGAAACCCCGTGGCGTTAAAAAAAGTATCTGACGAAGAGATTATTGCGGCAATGAAGAGGTCTGGCAGCACCCAAATGGCTGCTAAACAACTTGGTATGTCTATTCGAGCACTTGCCGGTCGCAAAGCCAAGATTCAAGTAGAACAAGGAATCTCTTTGCCAGCCTACGCTGCATCACAAAAACTCCATCAGAAAACATTTATACCTGAAGACCGAAGAATTTTAGAACACAGAGTTGACAATGGAATGGTGTTTATTGGATCAGATGCACACTACTGGCCCGGTGAATCTACAGTAGCGCACAAGGCATTTGTTAATTTAATTAAAGAATATAAGCCTAAAACAGTTATCATGAACGGGGATGTGGTGGACGGCGCTAGGATTTCAAGGCACGAGCCTTTGATGGGGACCAATCCGCCGACACCCAAGAAAGAAATTGAGGCTTGTAGAGACAGGCTTGATGAGGTGCGTAATGCTACAAAGAACGCTGTGTTCTTGTGGACTATAGGTAATCACGACGTTCGGCTCCATCGGTACATCGCAGTTAATGCCCCCGAGATAGGGGATATGCTTTCGCTTTGGGATTACTTCCCCGGCTGGCACCACGGGTGGCGAATCGATATAAACGGATCGGTTGTTATCAAGCATCGCTACCATAACGGCGTTCATAGTACGTGGAACAATGCCTTGAAATCTGGGCGTTCGATAGTGACTGGTCACTTACATCAGTTAAAAACCACCCCATTTTCGGACTACGATGGTCGTCGTTGGGGGGTCGATGCCGGGACGCTTGCTGAACCTTATGGTGAGCAATTTGTATATACAGAAATGAATCCGGTTAACTGGTGCTCTGGCTTTGCTGTACTGACATTTGAGAACGGAAAATTATTGCCGCCTGAACTTTGTGAAGTTATTGATGGGGTGGCTTACTTCCGGGGACAAAGAGTATGAGTCCTTGGTTGATGATCTTTGTGGGGTGTATATACGCCTACATAGGTTTTGAACAGGGCATTAAGGGTAACGTAGCACTGGCAATCGTTTTTGCCGGTTATGCCTTTAGCAACGTCGGTCTGTATTTAGCGACAAAGGGATAAGTACGAATGACTGAGAAACTAAACGCTAACGACACGCTGTCTAAGGTGCTGGCGTATGTTGACTCGCCGTTTAAACTCTTTGCCCTGATCCTTATGGCGGTGCTGGCTTTTGGCGGTTGGATGCTGTACGACAACAAAGACTTAATCGTAGGCACCTATAAGGAAAGCCAGAAACTTCCCGAGATTGTTGAAGACCGTGTGGATGATGCCGTATCCCACATATTTAAGACCACGAGTGCGACCACCGTGGCAATATTTAAGGTCAACCCCCTGCTTGGAACCCGGGTGCAGTATCGGGCGTATACCAAAGAGGGTAGGGATAAGACGAACGACGGGCTGGATGTAGGGTTGTTTACCGCTAACCAATCCAATAATCAGGACGTAGTAGACCTCATGGCAGGCAACGTACCATGCAGTGAATACAAGGCAGCACAGTCAGAGATTGGCCTGTGGTACATCGAAAAGGGTATGCGGTTTGGGTGTAGGATCAGTATCCCACCTGAGCCTAGCCGGTTTATAGGACAGATTACGGTGGGCTGGGCAACCCCTCCCGCTGATTTAGATCAAACTCGGGCGATGCTTAATATCGCCGCAACCATGCTTTCAAGGAGTAAAAAATAATGTTACCTATAGCCGCACTATTGAGTATTGGAGAAAAGGTACTAGATAAGGTTCTGCCAGACCCAGAGGCTCGCGCCAAGGCGCAGGCCATGCTTTTAGAGATGCAACAAAAAGGCGAACTTGCCAAACTTCAAGCGGATATGAACGAGCAAGACAACCTGACCAAGCGGGCTGAAGCCGATATGAAGTCAGACTCTTGGCTATCTAAGAACATCCGGCCTATGACACTAATTTACATCTTAACTGCCTACCTAGCCTTGGCGGTAATGGATGCTATGGGGCTAGACATCTCGGACAACTTTGTATCTCTCTTGGGTCAGTGGGGGATGTTGGTGATGTCGTTTTACTTTGGTGGTAGAACGCTTGAGAAGGTTATGGACATGAAGGCCAAAAAATGAACCTGACCGCTAACTTTACCCTTGCCGAAATGGTGAAGTCTGATACTGCACTGCGGCATGATATGGACAATACCCCCGGGGAGACTGAAATTGAAAATCTTAAAAGACTATGTGAACAAGTTCTTCAGCCTATTAGAGAGCATTTCAAAACGGGGGTCAAAGTCAACTCGGGCTTCCGCCACCCGGAAGTCAATGCCAAGGTCGGCGGCTCGAAAACAAGCGATCATTGCAAAGGCCAAGCAGCGGACATCGAAATCCCGGGCATCCCGAACGCAGACCTAGCCAAGTGGATTATGGACAACCTAACTTACACCCAGTTAATCCTTGAGTTTTACACTCCGGGCGTACCGGATTCGGGCTGGGTGCATGTTTCCTACGACCCTGCTAACCTAAAGAAGCAGAACTTGACCGCCACCAAGCAAAACGGTAAAACAGTATATCTGCCGGGACTTGTAGCGTGAGGAAAATATGCCGTTCATACCTTTAAAATTTCGACCCGGGGTCAACCGAGACACCACCAACTATGCCGGTGAGGGTAATTGGTGGCAGATGGACAAGATCCGTTTCCTGTCGGGTTATCCCCAAAAGATTGGGGGTTGGATTAGGGCTACCCCAAATAACTTCCTTGGCACCTGCCGTAACCTTTGGAACTGGATTACAACCTTTTCTGATAACTTATTAGCAGTTGGCACCGAACTCAAACTTTATCTTGAGACTGGTGATTATTTCTATGACATTACCCCCTTGCAGGCAACTACTGCCGCCGGGGATGTGACGTTTACTGCCACGAATGGTTCTTCCTCGGTCATAGTATTAGACACAAGTAACCCAGCCAAGGTTGGGAATTACGTAACTTTTAGCGGTGCCGCATCTCTTGGTGGGAACATAACGGATACTGTACTTAACACCAACCACGAGATTATCACTCTTGTTAACGCAAACGCATACACAATTGTCGTTCCGGTTACAGCCAATGCGTCTGATGTTGGTAACGGCGGTGCATCTACTATTGGCTACTATGATATTGACACCGGCCCAGTCGTTGATGTGTATGGGTATGGCTGGGGTGCAGGCACTTGGGGTCGTCTTGGTTGGGGCCTTGGGTCTATTGTTCCGGTAATTTCCCCGGCTAGGGCTTGGTGGTATGACAACTTTGATAACGACCTAGTTACCAATATCCAAAACGGTCCAATTTACTATTGGGAACGTGGCTCATCAGTAAACCCAACTACAGCGCTAGGAACCCGTGCTGCGCTAATGTCTTCTTTTGGAGGTGCTAGTGATGTACCAGTCAAAGCAGGTCAAGTTCTTGTCTCGCAGCAGGATAAACATCTTCTCTGTTTTGGGGCTGTTCCTTACGGTTCTACTAGCGAGTCTGATTTTGACCCCCTTCTTATTAGGTGGACTAATCAGGACGATCCTTTCAACTGGACTCCAACCGCGACGAATTCGGCAGGCTTTATCCGAGTATCTCGTGGATCAAGGATTATTAGGGCGATACCCACCCGCCAAGAGATCTTAACAATAACAGACTCCCACTTATTTACCCTTCAGTTTACCGGCACCGCAGATGTGTTTACGTTACAGGAATACGCCGACAACATTTCAATTGCTGGATCTCGGGCAGTAATTTCGGCTAATAACGTCACTTTCTGGATGGGGCAAGATAAGTTCTATGCCTACACTGGTCGGGTAGAGACTCTGCCAACAACGCTTCGTAATCAAGTTTTCGGCGATATTAACCTTGATGCTGGGTACTCCATCATCGCAGGTACTAATGAGGGGTGGCAGGAAGTCTGGTGGATGTACCCAAGTGCTAATTCTAACTACCCCAATCGGTACGTAATCTTTAACTACAACGAAAAGATTTGGTACTACGGCAACATTGATCGGACGGGCTGGTTGGACTCGCCGCTACGTAACTTCCCGTTGGCTGTCAATACGCCGTCTGGGTCAAAGACAGGCACGCTTTATTTCCAAGAAAATGGGGTTGACGATGATACCCTCCCAATGGAGTCATACATTATTTCAAATGACTTTGACCTCGCTGATGGTGAGCAATTTATGCTTACTCGCCGCATACTGCCCGATATTAACTTTGATGGGTCTACAGC
>Ga0247723_1002337_pt1 | contig 10191 bp, 19 predicted proteins | sample MSEWelMarce5H_FC_FD_189079 | JGI IMG/M metagenome (GOLD analysis project Ga0247723, IMG submission 189079) | Subsurface sediment microbial communities from gas well in West Virginia, United States - MSEEL Well Study Marcellus 5H_FC | ecosystem: Environmental > Terrestrial > Deep subsurface >...
CGGTCTACGACATACTTGACCCTGTGGTTAGCCGACTGGCTACGCTAAATCCACTGTGGACTTTCGTTGTTGTTAACAGTGGTCATGGTTCGGGTAACAACCGAATAGCTATGGGGTTCACAGTCAAGCTAGATGGTGAAGAGCTAGGTCAGATCGGGTTGAGCTACATGGGCAATCGCGGGCGGGTAATCTGTATCTCCAACGATCGTATTGGTAAGGGCAGACAACGTAGCGATTCGTATCGTACCCAAGATGCCGACAAAGCTATCCTCATGGCGAAGAAGATGTTCGGCAAGATGAACCCATCCGAGCGTATACAGAAGGCTAAGGATGCGGCAGAACGTGTAGTGTCTCGAGCGAGCTGGAACAAAGAGCGTGAGCGTACCCAACATCAAAGCCTTGTTAAGAATGAGATGTTGGCTTGGGTTGAGACCAAAGGACTTGCTACGTTCATGGAGTTTATAAAAGCAGAAGCGATACCCTCGCTCAAGCACAAAGTTACTACGTCTATGGAAAAGGTAGTGCTACTCGATACCGAGATGCAGACTATCGAGAAAGTGCAACAGGACTTTAGTGCTAATAAGACTGCGCTAGTAGTCAAAGACTTGGGTAAATACCTAGTCAAGATAGGTGACAACGTAGAGCTATACGATGATAATACGCTCCCTTTAAATATGCGTATGAAGATAGGCATGCTTAAACTTGTAGAGGACGAGCAGTATCTCACCAATGTAGGTTGCAAGGTATCGAGTGAGATATTTGTTTTGTTGGTCGATGAGCTAACAAATGTTAGCGAAGGAGTATGAGATGAAAGAAGAGTTGAAATACAGTTCAAAGGCTATACCCCTGCGGGGGTGTAATGACCCAAAGTTCAAGTGGATAGATGCGGCGCACACCGACATACGTAGAACATTCCGTAAGGCACGCTTGCTTATCCGTATCACCAAGGGAGCAGCGTATGAAAGCCGTACTTGAGTTCACGTATCCACAAGACGAAACTAAGCTCAAGCATGCGCTAAGAGGTGAGGAGTATTACTTAGCGTTGATTGAGATCGAAAGAGTGCTGAGAAACCCACATCAGTTTGGAGACCGAGCCGACATGCTTGATAGGATTAGTTTCATATTAGAAGGAGTGATTGAAGATGAGCATTAAAAGATGGATTAGAAATTGGTTGTACAACGATGGTGCGGCGTTGATTAGTAGAACTGCTGACGTAGAAGCTTCGCCCGAACATGGCGTGCAGATTTCAATAAACGAAGCAATGAATGGGCGAGTGTTAACCATACGAACGTACAGACCAAACAACCCGCAATACGGAAACAACTGGATTAGTGAGTTGTATGTGCTAAAGGATGGTGAGTCGTTGACCGAAGCATTGACGATGTTGTTAACGCTGAAAGGAATCGACAAGTGAATGGGTTTGTAAACCGGCAACTTCAACTTGGAAGCAAGCAACCCATACACAAGTTCAAGCTATGCAATAAGTGTGAAGAGATGCGACCCCCCGAGGGGGGCATTGAGTTGTCGCCGACTCGGTGGTCGTGCTCTTCATGTTGGGCTAACAGAGTAACTACAAGGAACTTATTAAATGCCAAGACCAAAGCCGCCTGAACCCTTAATTGGTAGGCAAGTAATGGGTAAGCAAGTACGAATGTCAGATAGACATTGGATAATTTTCCAACACCTCGGCGGTGCTGAATGGCTACGCAATTTGTTGGACAAGAAAGACCCATTCCCTAAAAAATATTATGAAAACCTTAAAAAGGATAAACAATGACAACAGGAATTGAAGAATTAAAGTTAGAGAAGAAACGCAAGGGGCGAGGGGTTGGTAAGAAACCCGCGCTGTCCTGCACGAGCCTGCGTCTACCAAAGGAGGTGATGGATTATTTCAACACAAACTTTGCGTATACAAAGCAAGCCAAGATGAGAGAAGTTCTTACCGAGTACGTCAACAATCAAACTAAGGAAACATCATGATCGAATTAGCAAGTGAAACAGTAAATGAAGTAGTAAATGAAAAGCCCGTGACCCAAGCTGAGAGAATCCGTCAGTTTGTAACTGAGCATCCATTCACTAAGGCTACTACCATAGCGAAGAAGATGGGCGTAGATCGTCAGTACGTATACACAGTTATGTGGAACATGAAGAATAAAACTAAGTTGGCAAAGAAGGCAAAGAGTCTCGATAAGCCGATAACGTTGAAAGAAATTAAAGCGGCAACTAAGCGCATACAGGATGAGTTATCTTCCGAACCCAACTGGAAGACGATTGCGTTTAGTTCATCGGACATTCCGTTTTATGAAGATTCAGTTACGGATACAACACCTAACCGCATGGCAGAACTGCAGATCGAAATGTTCGAGCCCGAGTTTGATGATCTAGTGAATCACCCTGCTCATTACAAGGTAGGTGGAATCGAGACGATCGACTTCATTGAAGCTAAGAAGTTGAACTACAACATCGGCAACGTAATAAAGTATCTGACTCGTGCCGACCACAAGGGCAACCGCAAGCAAGACTTAGAGAAAGCCAAGTGGTACTTGGAGCGTGAGTTGAGCACCATGTCCTAACATTTGTTAGGGAAACCACTAGCCACCTTCGGGTGGCTTTTTTACGTCTGTACTATTTACAAAGTAAAAACTTCAGCTACAATCAAGACTTGAAAACAAATTGGAGTTAGTCATGAGGTATGAAGACGCAAGATTAGAAGACAACATATTACTCTGCCCACAGTGCAACAGTAACAACCTACACCAAGGTACAGTCACAGTCTTCAACCGCCAAGAAGACGGCAAGCATACAGAGGTTACGTGTGTTCAAGCACACACTGACACATCGACTGTAATAGTTACTGACGAAACCACAAGCAACCCAAGCCCTAGACGTCATGGCATGCTGATTGAGTTTGAGTGCGAGCATTGCTACGCTTGGGAAGTAGGCGAAGCAATACCCGACAGATTAGTCCTAGCTGTGTATCAGCACAAGGGATTAACGCTGATCGAGTGGGTGAAGTAATGGCAACTACACCTGAAGCCAAGGTCAAGGCAAAGATCAAGGCAATCCTCAAATCATATAGAGCCTACTACGCTATGCCTATCGGTACTGGATACGGCAACAGTGGCGTCCCTGACTTTTTAGTTTGCCTCAACGGAGAGTTCTTGGCGATCGAAGCTAAGGCGGGCAAGGGCGTGCCGACTGCATTGCAAGAAAAGAACATGCGTGAAATCAAAGAAGCAGGGGGCAGGGCGTTGGTCATCAACGAAGAAAGCCTTGAGCTAGAGATACTTGAAGCCGTATTGGACAACATGCTATGACAATCGTAACTCGTGACGCGCTGTACAAAACATTGCTACCCACACTAGAAAAGATGTTCGATGACCAGTATGCGAATTATAGAGATGGGACTGAGTACCACGTGCGTTCACGTTATGGCAAGTACAGTATCTACAAATGGGAATACAACGGCGGCATACGTAAAAATAGCACGACCCTAGCCAAAGGCTTAGACAAAGAGACTGCCACAGGCATGATGAAACTTTTAAAGGAACCAAAATGAGTGAAATGTGTAGCGGAGTGCGTACCTTGGTAGCACGTATGGAATCAAACCCCGAAGAGTTCTTTGGTGATGCAACAAAGTGGCGGTTCATGTTTGCCGCAAACTTTCGTGAGGTGCTGACCGAGCCCGAGAAGGGCGCATTGCACGAGGCGCTGAAAGAAGTGCGCCGCAAAGAGTTCGACACCTTGGTGGTGAAAGAGCTGATGAAAGAAGAGATGGAGCAGTCTGTTGTGACTATGAGGGCATCGGGTAGGTATGCAATGCAACCCCAATTAAGTACTAGTACCGGCACTGCTACCACAGGGGCAAGTTCGAACCTATACACAACTGCCTTGCAAGTCGGCAACGAAACAATTACTGAGGAAGACGTTAAGAGTATGAAAGCATCAACAACATCGTCGGGGTGGTTCAAATGAAACTAATTGAAAAGTTTATGCTCAAGCGTTGCTCTACCGAAGTACAGGTAATGCTCACACGCATGAAGGAACGCCCCGAGGATTTCGACTACGGCTCAGCTTGGAAGAAGCTCGTTGAGATTGCCGACGATACACGTAGCCCGTACACAAAGATTGAGCGCAAGCTGATACTCAAGTACTGGAAAGAATGTCAGTTGCAGCGGGATCGTAAAAAGTTGCTTGCCCAAATCATGCAACAGACAATCAATCCGACTACTCGAGAAGATATAGAGGATGGAGCAATTTCTAAAGCCTATTATCAAAACCTAGCGAAGTCAATGCAAGCCACAAAGGAAGCGGTACAAAGCGGAGTACTCTCAGGATACAACGACCCACGTACGCTATACGGACAGTACGGACAAAACAATGCGGCACAAGGCAGAATAGTATGAACATATTAACGATTGACTTCGAGACATATTATTCTCGTGAGTTCAGCCTAACAAAAGTTACCACTGAGGAATACATTCGTAGCCCACAGTTTGAAGCTATTGGCGTAGCCGTACAGATCAACGATGGTGAGCCCGAATGGTTTAGCGGTGATGGTGAAGCCATGCACCAGTTCCTCACCCGATTCGATTGGGCTAACAGTTTGGCACTTGCGCACAACGCCCCGTTCGACGGAGCGATTTTGAAGTGGGTCTACGGACTCAGCCCCAAAGGTTGGCTTGATACTTTATCCATGGGCAGAGCCTTGCATGGCACTAACGTAGGCGGAAGCTTGAAGGTGCTGTCAAACTTCTACGGCCTCGGTGAGAAAGGCACAGAGGTTGAGAACGCATTAGGTCTGCGGCGTCAGGACTTCAGCCCCGCACAGTTAGAGCGCTATGGTGACTACTGTAAGAATGACGTTACGCTTACGTGGGAATTGTTTAACGCAATGTCTGCTGGCTTCCCCGCTATTGAGTTGCGCCTGATTGATTTGACTGTGCGCATGTTCACCGACCCTGTGTTGCAGTTGAATGGTGATCTTATTAAAGACCATTTGTTGCGTGAGAAGCAACGCAAGGAAGAACTGCTCGAGAACTTTGACAAAGAAGATTTGATGAGCAACATGAAGTTTGCGGTCATCTTGGAAGGCTATGGTGTAGCGCCACCAATGAAGGTCAGCCCCGCTACTGGCAAACAAACATTTGCGTTCTCTAAAACAGACGAAGAGTTCAAGGCACTGCTCGAGCATCCGAACACACAGGTTCAATCTTTAGTGGCAGCGAGATTGGGCACTAAGTCTACGATAGAAGAGACAAGGACTGAGAGGTTTCTTGGTATCGCTCAGCGTGGCGCACTGCCTGTACCGCTACGTTACTATGCGGCACACACCGGACGTTGGGGCGGGGATGACAAGTTAAATCTGCAGAACCTACAACGCAACTCACCACTGAAGAAAGCAATCATTGCCCCGGATGGGTACATGATGATTGATTCAGACTCATCACAAATTGAAGCCCGTACGCTCGCATGGCTTGCGGAACAAGACGACTTAGTAGACGCATTTGATCGGGGCGAAGATGTATACAAAATCATGGCATCTGCTATCTATGGCAAGGATATATCGCAGATTACGAAAGACGAAAGGTTCGTTGGAAAGACCACCATCCTTGGGTGCGGATACGGCATGGGCGCGGCAAAGTTTAAGGCGCAACTCAAAAACTTTAATGTGGAGATTACGTTGGATGAGTCAAAGAGAATCATCGACACCTACCGCGCAACGTATCCGAAAATTACTGAGCTATGGAAATCTGCGGCGTCAGCACTCAAGGCAATACTACAGAATCAACAGACGACGCTCGGGCGAGGTGGTGTTTTAAAGATTGAAGGCAGTGACGGCATCCTGTTGCCCAATACGCTTTACCTACGCTACCCCAACCTGCGCATACTTGAGAATGAAGAAGGTAAATCGGAGCTTATGTACGACACCAAGAAGGGCAAAGCAATTATTCCAACACGCATTTATGGTGGCAAGGTAATTGAGAACGTGTGCCAAGCGTTAGCCCGTATTGTGATCGGTGAGCAGATGCTCATGGTTGCGAAGAAGTACCGAGTTGTGATGACTGTACATGATGCGATTGCTTGCATTGTGCCGACTGCGCAAGTTGAAACCGCTAAGGAATACGTTGAGATGTGCATGCGCACACGACCATCATGGGGCATGGAGTTACCCCTTAACTGTGAGGCAGGATACGGAGAGAGCTATGGCGAATGTTAATAAGATGTGGCCTTTCCCGCCATTCCCAAATCCAAAAGATACGGGAACTAAACAACCCAAGTTCAACCCTGATAACCACGAGGATGCACCTGTATGAATGAAGAAGAAATAAAGTTTTTATCTGAGGTAGCGCACCGAGCCAAAGACCCCGTCATGATGCAGTCAATCATTATGTCCGACGTGGGTGGTGTACGCCGCAACGCTGAGGATGTGCGCAAACACGCTGTGGATATGGAAGTTATTGCAAGCATGGCTATGAATACGCGCCTATTCAAAGGCAACGAAAAGTTTCTAGCTGATAAGTTAGAAGGTTGGAAGCACATGAATGGTTTGAAATGGGACGAGCAAATTGCAAAACTGAGGGAGAAAACATGAAAAATGAACCAACTGCATGGCTGAGCAAAGAACGTGACGTGATTACGTTCGACAACCTATTCCCTGAGATGACGCCCTTGTACACGCGTAACGACGTACTAGAAGAGGTAGCTAAAGAGTTCGAGGCTATGCGTATTGCGTTTGGCGATACAGCCGACAGTTTCGCTACGTACGTGCGGGATATGAAGAATGATTAAGTACGACGGGTATGACGAGGCGATCATTGGGCCAGCCTACATTTGGCGTGACAGTACGACCGTATCTGTATTAGTATATGACGCGGAGAAAATACGGGATATTCTCATGAAGCGTGATGGCATGTCGCACGAAGACGCTCGTGAGTTTATTGAATTTAACATTGAAGGCGGCTACCTAGGGATTGAAACACCTGTATTAGTTTGGCCTAACGACATTTGGGATTGGGAAGAGTAATGAGTATTGTTTGGTCATTCAGTAGCCTGAAAACATTTCAGCAGTGCCCTAAGAAGTACTACCACACTAAGATAGCTAGGGACGTTGTTGAACCTGACACACAGGCAACACTGTATGGAAAGACAGCACACACTGTGGCGGAGGAATATATCCGTGATGGAACGCCAATCCCTGAACAGTTTGCGTATATGCAAGCTACCCTAGACGTCTTAAAAGAGATCCCCGGAGATAAGTTATGCGAAGTAAAACTTGGGTTGACGAAGAACTTAGAGTCGTGCGACTTCGATGCTCCGGATGTATGGTGGCATGGGGTAGCGGATTTGGTGATTATCAATCGGACGACAGGGACAGCACACTCCATAGACTACAAGACAAGCAAGAGTGCGAGATATGCGGATGTGAAGCAACTCGATCTTGTCGCTTGTGGATTATTCGCCAAGTTTCCGGAGATCAAAAGGGTGAAGTCGGCTCTCTTGTTTGTAGTCAGCAAGGAATTCGTGAGGGCTATTCACCATTCCGAGATGATGCCAAAGTACATAGAACCCGCCGCCCGAGACGTAGCAAGAATTGAAGCGGCATTAGAAAACGGGGTATGGAATCCCGTCCAAGGCCCACTGTGCAAGTTCTGCTCAGTGCGGGAGTGTGAGTACAACAGGAACTAAACATGAAATACGATTCAACAGACCATGTAGATAACGAGTGGGGTTCTTACTATGGCGCTGTACGTGCCGTGGTAGATGAAGTCGGAAGCGGCAATAGTGAAGAAACCATAATAGAGTTTGAAGCCCCCGCAGGGTTTGCCCAACCCATGGAAGTAACACTTTTAACTGGGGATAACCCGAAGGATGAAAATGTTTACCACGTAAAAGATGTACACACTGTGCGTATAAAAATTACGGGTGAATGGGAAGGCGGCGAGATCAAAAATGGGTTAGCTGAATTGATTAGCACCCTTAACCTAAAAGTATTGTTTGAGGCTAAACCATGACAGAAGAAGAGAAAGAAGTCGCCGCCGCATACATCAAACTGCAGGACGATGTGAGGTAGTTGATTATTGATACTGTGCACAAAGAGCTGAACAACTATGGCGGCTTGCTCCACAACCAAATTAAAGCCGGAGTAATGCTTAGCTATGAGTTTGAGCAAAAAGTCAGAGATATTATTAAAAACCAAATGATGAAGTAAGGAAACCCATGACACAACAAATGCCCAATGACGAAGTCGACACCGCCCTGATTCTTGAGGGCGAACTAAAACGCAGAGTTAATGAAGTGGTTGAGAAGGTTGTGGTCAACATGGTGGGGAAAATCATCCACCAAGAGCTTAATAAATACAAAGCCGAGATGCTCATGGAAGTCAGCATTAATGTTGGAAGAATGCTCAGAATGGTAGAAAATGAGGGTCGTAAACCCCTTTGGGAAGCGACCCCCGAAGAGTTTGGACTAACGCACGAAGAACTTAATCGTTCGCACATAGAAAAGGAAACTGATGATGCCTTACGTTAACAAACCCCGACCATATAAAAAAGAATATCAACAACAGATTGCTCGCGGTGAAAGCCCAGAACGCTTAGAGCGTCAACGTGCTAGAGAAAGTATAGATAAAAAGAATGCAGACAAAAACAAAGATGGACGTGCTGACGTACGCGAAGGCAAAGATGTTGCTCACATCAAGGCACTATCTAAAGGTGGCACAAACGGGAACGGAGTCAAACTTCAAACCCCATCAGCCAATCGCTCGTTCAAACGTGGCTCAAACCATAAAGTTGTATCAGAAGTAAGCACCAAGGAACGTAAGAAAAAATGACGCCAAAACAGAAGTGGTTACTTCTACATGGTAGTGGTTGGATTGATTGGGTAGACGTAATGCGTAACAACATCCTTGACGTTTATGGAGGCCAATTTGACGCCAGTTTATTTGAATTTGACACCCTACAAAACCGAATTAGATTAAGACAACATGAACCTATCAGAGTACACGTGGCCCCGTCCGCCGGGGTTCACACCATTCGAACATCAGAAGACAACAGCAGAGTTCCTTACAACAAACCGCAAGGCTTTCTGTTTTAACGAGCAAGGTACAGGTAAGACAGCATCAGTAATTTGGGCGGTCGACTACCTCATGACCCTTGGATTAGTGAAGCGAGTGTTAGTGATCTGCCCCTTGTCGATCATGAAGTCGGCTTGGCAGAACGACTTGTTTAAGTTTGCAATTCACCGCACTGTGTCAGTGGCTTATGGTGCCGCACGTAAGCGTAAAGAAATTGTGAACGCCGGTGCCGAGTTCGTCGTCATTAACTTCGATGGTGTCGGCATCGTTAAGAAAGAAATCATGGCGGGTGGGTTTGACCTCATCGTAGTAGATGAAGCATCAGCCTATAAGAACGCGCAGACCGAGCGTTGGAAAGACCTGCGTGACCTAACAAAAGTTATCAAGGGTCTGTGGATGCTGACCGGTACACCCGCCGCGCAGTCGCCTGTGGATGCTTACGGATTGGCAAAGCTTGTGAACCCCAAGGGCGTGTCGCCATTCTTTGGTCAGTTCCGAGACACAGTGATGATGAAGCTCACTATGTACAAGTGGATACCTAAGCCAACGTCACAACTCATCGTACACAAAGCACTGCAACCCGCTATTCGGTTTGAGAAAGCCGACTGCCTTGATTTGCCGCCCGTTACATTCGTTGAGCGAGATGCACCATTAACACCGCAGCAGTTAAAGTTCTACAACATACTGAAGAAGCAGATGCTCATTGAGGCTGCTGGAGAAGAAGTATCCGCCGTTAACGCTGCCGTACAAATTAACAAACTTCTGCAAATAGCTGGAGGTGCGGTGTATACGGATACAAACGAAGTCATTGAGTTTGACGTAAGCAGTCGGCTCAACGTGGTACAAGAAGTGATTGAAGAGTCAAGCCACAAGGTGCTTGTGTTCGTTCCGTTTACGCACACCATACAGTTGCTCGAGAAGCACTTACAGAAACACAACATTACATGCGACGTCATCAACGGCTCGGTGTCTGTAAACAAACGCTCAGATATTGTCAAGCAGTTTCAAGAGCAACCTGAACCAAAAGTATTAATCATTCAACCGAAGGCGGCGTCACACGGGTTAACTCTAACTGCCGCCAACACAATCATTTGGTATGCTCCATGCACAAGTG
>Ga0247723_1002338_pt1 | contig 10185 bp, 11 predicted proteins | sample MSEWelMarce5H_FC_FD_189079 | JGI IMG/M metagenome (GOLD analysis project Ga0247723, IMG submission 189079) | Subsurface sediment microbial communities from gas well in West Virginia, United States - MSEEL Well Study Marcellus 5H_FC | ecosystem: Environmental > Terrestrial > Deep subsurface >...
AGCGTAGATCGCTGCATGCTGGGCAGCGGGGATCAGGCTCATCACACTCGGGGCCTGCTGATCGAGCACGTCATCGACGGTTTGGTTCTGGGCGCCGGCCTCAGGGCGCTTGTAACCCACCAACCACGCCCCCTCCCCTGCTGCGGTAGAGGCAAGAGCTGCAAATACTCCATTATAGTCCAGAGTAGTTTCAGGGAATCCAAGAGCCAGAACACTCTCACCTCCCAGACAGGCTTCCACGAGCGTGAAAGATCCTGTGGAAGTTTCAGTATAATCCTTCAGAGACTGCAAAGATCCGTTGATGAATACAAGAAGACTGCCAGTACCTACTGAATAGGTAAAGGCAGTGAGTGTGAATAGCGTCTGGCCTGCAGTTGCAGTGAATGTCTGAGGAACTAGGGAGCCATGCACATTGGCATTGTTTACTCCGCCAGTTCCGAATAGTGATGCAGCCATCTTAGAATCCTACAGGTGTGATATTGGAAGCGCGAAGCATAGTCATTTGCTCGCCCATGAGATTTCGATACGCGGAAGACTCATCATCCTTACCGATCGATTTGAATACAGTAGCTGCTGCATCAAAGATAATGGCATACGGATGATCTTGAGCAACCCAGGAAGTATATCCAGCCTCTGTGATATCTGGATTCAGATAACACCCCAGGAGGTAGAATTGTTCCTGAGTGGAGGAATTGATCTGCACATACGCACCTGCCACATAGCAGATATCTGTGCGCTGAGATTTATATGAATCGATTACCAGATCGGGAGGAATGATATCGAGTTCGCGCCCAGGGGTGCCGCTGGAATTATCATACTTGCGCAGATACTTCAGGGCGCGCCAGCGTGGCAGGAGAGCTCGGTAGTCTAGATTCTGCACATATGAAGCTGCATCAAATGCGAGCCCAGACTCTAGAATATCTTTGTAATAGTAATCGGATTGATGGCACTTGAGAGTAGCAGATCGGACCGCCGAAAGAGTCTCTGCTACTCGGTCAGGTCTGCCAGTCAGTGTGTACACTTCCTGAATCAGTTCGGCTAGAGTCATGGTAATTCCGAGTTATTTCTTCAGCGAGGTAAGACGCGCACCCGCAGCACTTGCACCAACGGTGCTATCAATTGCAGCGGTGGAGATATCCGCAGTGCTGGAAGGCTTGAGTTCCTGAGGAGTGTACGAACCCATATCACGAGTCGGATCTTGCAGCTCCGCTAGGATCTCAGCGCGGAGCTTAGCCCGCAGCACATTCTCTGGATTGATCATATCCTCATCGATTTCTCGCTCAGCAGGATCGATATAGATATGAGGGTGCCCGGCATTGATTTCAGCTTCTAGTTCCGCGATGCGTTTCTCGTCTGCCGTGCGATGGACGCCGAATTGGAAGACTGCCGATACGCCATCTTTGTAAAGATAGCTGATCGATGGAATGGTGGACTTGAAAACTCGGAGGATCTGGCCCATGATTGGTTCCTAAGGATTGGTTGAAGTGGGAAGCTTTTGTTTTTCGCAGAGCTTCCCGAAACTGCGCCCCTTAGGAAGGATTCTTAATTATTAGGTAACTCTTTGATGGATACAATGCGAAGATGGCTATGGATATAAATAGAGTCTTTGCAATTTTTTGGGATAACTTTAGTTGAAGTGCTAACAATTTTTCCTTCAGAATCAATTGCCTCACTTACAACTTCCACGTCCCAACCTGCGTGAGTGTCAATGATAACTTGAGTGGTCATTTCAAACTCCAATTAACCAGCAGCGGCCGCAGTCAGATTGTAGACAATCGAGTTAGCCGGAGGATTCTTCACAACACAGGTCAGTTCCGTGGTGAGGGTGCCGCCAACTGCATCGATGCCATTATCCGACACGTCCATATCGCCAGCTTCAGGCATATTGAACGCCTTGTTCTGAGTCTTACGATCGCCCAGATAGGCAACACGGAAGGAGCTCAGATCCACAGCAACAGCCATCTTACTCCAGCTAGTATTGCTGTTGAACAGAGGATGCTCAATCATTCGGAAGGTGCCACGAGCAGTCTTGAAAGTGCTGAACTGCAGGCCGTAAGAAGTCTGACCGTCCGTGATGTAATACGTACCATTCAGGCGACCAATGTTATTGAGCACCCGTTTAGCCGTACCGCCTACGAACAGAACACGCTCATTGGCAACCTTAGGATCGGTAGCTTGGTTGAAGCAAGGATCCAGGAAACCTTCGAGCTGCGTGTAGTTCGTGGTACCGCCAGCGGTATTCACGTTGGCAGCACTGTAGTAGCTGGGATAGTAGGAGAGATTGCCTACGATATTGATCAGCCCATCCATCGTGCGGAAAGGTTGACCATTGCGGGTACCTTGAGATTTCTGGCCGAAGAACAGCGATTTCTCGATATCAGCAGCGTGGAAACCTGCACAATCCTGACGAGATTCAGCAACATTGGTGTCACCGGCAATCATCATCGTTTGACGGACGGTGTCACTGATGGCCCAAGTATTGCGGAAGATCTGAGTGTAGTTCGTGATACGAACAGGATTGATGATCAAAGACTGCGGACGAACCGAAGATTCTTCGAAAGCATTACCAACTTGGTAGAGCTTGACTGCGGCTGCAATGGCTGCGGCTGCAACGGTACCAACTGCACGATTCACCTGGACTTGAGTAGCAGAGATCACCGAATTGATGATGATGTTCTCGCCAGTCGAATCCACTCGCATAATCATGCCAGGCAGAATATTGCTAGTGGTCGTGACGGTGAAAGTAGTATCGGTGGAAAGCTGGCCACCTGCGCCCACAGTCATTTCAGGGAAGAGCATGGTCTTAGTAAAGAAGCCGTGCTCAGTCTGAACTGCGGTATCCGAAGGGATCATTGCAGTCATGCCGAAAAGAGGCGCAGTGCCATTAGGCATCAAGCGCGTAATCATCCCAGCAAACGATTTCTTTGCCAGGTCTTGAGTGAGCGAAGCACTCGAGAAGATACCAACAGACATTTAGATTCTCCTAGACGAGAGGAAGGATAGGATATGGAGGATATTACAGAACGGTCCAGGTCACAGTAGTGGCCGAAGTCTTGGTGACTACGATCACAGTACTGGAGCTGGCTGGAGTAGTAGCGCGACCTGCAAGAGTTACACCAGCGCCTGCAGCCCAGGTAGCTGCGAAAGCTGCATTGCAGGAAACAAGGAGCTCAAACTGATCACCGATATCCATCCAAGGATTAGCTGCCAGGATATTAGCAGCGGTGTCGGTGGTGACTACGCGACCAGCGGTGAAGCTAGAAAAAGATACCAGGCCGCCAGCCATATCTGCAAAAGCCAGAGTTTGGGCAGCATCCGTAGTAATCACGGAAAGTTTGCGGGAAGCAATAGCATCACCATTACGTGCCACTCGTTGCATACCGCCATCATAGACAGCAGGACGAACAAACATTTAGATTCCTTTACCCATTTAAGGGAGTAGAAGATAAGGAGAGGGAGAGATCATTCAGAAATAAACGTGGACCAATCATCCTGCTTACGTGCGCTAGCTTGCTTCTGTTCCTTAGATTGAGGAGCAGGAGGAGCAAACTGGGTGCCCATCGCAGTGAAGAAATCTCCCATCTGCTGCGCAAGTTCTGCGGAAGTAGCATTAGGATTTTTCATCACCAATTGATCACGGAGAGCCGTGACAATGGGAGCGACTGCAGGATTTTTCAGGAGGGGATTTTCGGTAAGAAGAGTCTCGTTTGCAGAGAGTTTCTTTACCAGATTGGGGAGCTGAGCGTTGAACTGAGCAGCTTGCTGTTCCAGCGCTTTTTCCACAATTTTAGCTGTGGCCATCGCTGAATTACCATACACCTGCTGTCCAACTTTATTCATGGTAGCGATAAGAGCTGCCGTAGCTCCTTCGCCGCCTGCCTGGATCTGAGCAAGAGTTGCCGGATCCAGAGTCTTAGTGAAATCTACCTTCGCTGCATTTTCCATGAGTTTCGCAGGATCGAGGTTTGCGAACATGGAAGTAGGCTGGGCTTCAGTATTTGTGGGAGTTTGCCAAACATCCTTAAATGCATCGAGAGGGGATTCCTGCACATTAGGCTGCGCAGGAGCAGTAGGTGCAGGCGTCACACCATTGTTAGGGGTTGTGCCGGGCAGAGGCTGCGTAGGATTAGCTGCGCCGCTAGGAGGCTGCATTGCAGGATTCCCAGGCTGAGGCTGCGGGGCAGGCTGAGCGGGAGCGGCACCAAAAAGCTTTTCAAAGATCGACATGATTGTTTCCTAAGGGATTATTGATCAGAAGCGAGGTCTGCATCTCCCGTGGCTAGTCGCCGCAAGTGGAGTTCAGATTCCTCTGATCGAGAGAGAATGAATTGCAGGAATTCCACTCGTGCCTGGAGGGCTGCTTGATCGAGTGCAATTGCTACTGGATTGAGAGGATCGAATTTCAGAGAAATGATCTGCTCTGCAGCTACGGATAATTCATTCTGAAGCACCTGCTTTTGGAGTTGAGAAAAGATTGATCCTTGGGTTTCCTCTTGCGAGGAAAGTTTCCAGGAAGTGAAGGGGGTTTGTTGAGGAGTTGCCATGATTTGAATCCTAGTTATCTATCCGCTGCGTTCCACTTGGGGCTCTGCGCGCCCTAGTGAGCTTACTTCGATTCTAACCCTATTCAAGACCAAGCCGCTACGCGGTGCGCTACGCGCAGTCTTGACCAGGGGCCCGCGAATCTCGTCCGCTCCGCTAGGCCGGCAGGCCCGGCGTTCCACTCCGCTCATCGAGCTGCCTGAGTTAGATTAGCAGGTCCGCCAGATTGCTGAGGCTGCGTACCATTGGGAGCTGTAGCTGCGCCAGGAGTGTACCCATAATCCTGAGGTTTCGGCTGAGGAGGATATTTAGATGGATCGATCCGTTCTTGCTTAGCCAGCTCCAAGATAGTCTGCTGCCAGGCCATAGTGGCTTGCTCATAAGCCTGCTGCTGTGGAGATTTCTCGAAAGCTCCGAGCTCTACATTCCGAGTCTTCATTAGATACGAGAACAGCGGAGCTAGATTATACCCGGCGCCCAGTTGAGGAGATGAAGCGAGAGTCTGGAGAGCCACGGCAAGTTCATCAGATCCAATTACCTTATCCGTAGGAGTCAGACCATCTGTGATCTTGAAGGTGGCGAAAGATTTCCGCAGAGCTACTGGATCAATCTTCACTACCCGATTTTGAGCTGGAGAGTAGATAGATACGCCAGCCTGGTACTGCATGGTATTCTTCTTAATGATTTCCTTCATCGGAGTGAAGACCTGGGCTTCCAAGAGCATGGAGGTGATCTGATCGCGGCCATTCGCATTGGCCATCACAGTGTTGAATTCATGCAAGGTCTTATTACCCTTTACGAATTGCCCCTGCTTAGCTTTGTTCTGGCCATTCACATCGTTGGCCATCTGCATCATCTGTGGAAGCTCTTGGAAAGCTACTGCAGATTGATCGTCCCGATAAGGAATTGGGAAGTAAGCGTCAGAGGGATTTTTATTATAGCCTGCCGGCCGCATCGGGATCTTAGCAGTCGGGGAGTCTGAGTTGATGTGATGCTCCGCGATGAGCATTGGATTATAGATCCCTCGATCTGAGATAGCTCGACGACGCGCAGCCATAGCTGAATTTACCAGGGCAGAAGAAATCTCCTGGAACGGGCGCGCATTTGCAGCTAGAGATTTAGTCTGATAGCCCAGACCGTCTTCATTAGGCTGGCCGAACAGCGTGGGAAGGAAACCGTGAGCATTCGTGCAGCGTTCTGCATAGATAATCACCTGGTGATTTACGATAATGAATTTCCACACCTGAGGAGTGTTGGCACTGGGAACTCGTAGGCGGAAATCTTGGGGAATGATTCGAGCATATAGTGTAGTAACCTCATAGAGGTTCTTATACATGATTTCGCCAGGAGGGCGGTCCATCATACCAGCCCAGCTCATCCAATCTGTGGAGCGCTTGGGATCCTTAACTACAAGGGCGTCAGGATTGATCTGAGGAAGGTAATAGGATTCGATCCCGCCAGCTCCCATAGAGGCTGAGCCCATGCCAGATTCGAAAGCTGCCTTGATGTTCGATACCATCTTATCTGGAAGTTCATTGATGAACTTCTTTAGATGGATACGAGACATTAGTTTCGTGGTGCCTGCGAATTCTCCATCTTTGTAGATATCTGTAGGCTTGTATCGAGAGTCCCAGAAGGAGTTATAGGGATCCCAGCGTGTGAGAGTGTTCCCTTCCCAGATGACTTCTTTCGGGCGACCCTGCGATCCGCCACCGAAGGAGAGATCAGTTTCGATAGCCGCTGTAACTTCCCGAGACCACTCTGGAACGATGATGCCGATGTTATATTTGAAAAGATCCCGGAACCAGACCATTAGTTGTTGAGTCCAGCCCCCGCGAATCGAATTCTCTTCCACAATTGCTTGATATTGGAGAGCTGAGTCCTCATCCTGCGGAGGAGCTACCCAGCCAAAGAGAGGTGACCCAGTGAGAAAGACACTAGATTGATAGGTGACTGCTGCCTCTACTTGAGGCATCACTACGGGAACGGTGACATTCTGGAACTTCGTTGGATCCCAGTAGCGGTTGGATAATTTGGCGCGCTGGTGAGCTGCCGTCCAATCTTGCTCACGGATATATGTGAGATCGATCTGCCTCATCTGTTCCCGGATATTCCATTGCTGATTGAGCATGGAATAGCATTGCTTATGGAACTGGATGAGAGCTTCCTGAGATTTATCTGGGATTACCAGGGGAGTAGCGCCTGCCATTGGATTGCTTTCTATTGGGTTGGGTTTTTGCTTGGAGCTGATTGAAATTGCTTAATGCTAGAGCCTGTCATATTCTCTAGAATTTGAGCTAGCATAGGATCTGCTTTGATCCAACGCAGTTCATCTTTATTCGCGGCCTCAGGTCCAGCTACCTTCGCCTTTACATAGTTACCTAGGACTGAAGCAAATTGATCTGTCCAAAGTATCGCCCCCCATGTGAGGACCTTTCTCTCTAACATTACGCATCCCAGGATCTGTAGGAGCTATCTTGGAGTATTCATGGATAAGAGCCCGAGACATGTTATCTTTGCCAAAAGATGTAAGATCATTTGAATTCCCAAGTATTCCATATATAGCTTCTGCAATATCTCTAGGAGAGGCAACAGCAAGTTTCTCTTCTTTAGTTAGCTTTCCAGAAGCTGCGCGCTCTACATAACTTTTGAAATCTGCATTTTTTGGATCGTTAGGAGCTTCCAATTGTTGAGAACTGCGCGCTGCATGCTGGGCTCCGGTACGCCCGTATCTGGAGGTGCCCGTACCATTCCAAGCCTCGTCAAAAGGTATGCCAAGCCTTTTAGCTACCATATCTTTGTCTACTACTGCGGCTGCGTAGGCGGCCTGCTTTTGATCAAACCCGGCAGATCTCATTTTATCAAACATTTCCTTTGCCTTAGGATTGTCTGTGTTATATTCGTTTACTCCGGCGTCTTCTCTACCTTCCGTTAACATACGAGCAGCTAGACTATCTAGACCTATTCTGGGCATCCCAATTTGAACTGCATATCCTGCAGCTTGGGCAGTGCGAACTACTGCGCCAGAGTCAAATTGTTTAGGTACAGCCTCTTTATGTCTATAGGCCTTGACCGCCGAGGATAGAATTGGATTAAATTCAGCCACTTTAATTCCTTAGAATGCAGAGTTTTCTAGCGCATCATAGATCCGAGAAGATCCTGATTCCTGCTCATATATATCCAGCGAGGAGGCTATGAGATCTCCGTACATTTCAATCATCTTCGGCGCGTAAGTCAGGCAATCTAGCAGACCGTCTGTGTTATCCCGTTTCAGAGGATTGAACTGAGTGATCTGGAGATTGATAGCTGGAGAGCAAGAAGGCTCTACAATTACCTCCCCTGCCAAGAGCTGCTTGAACATGTTCAGGATCCGGGAGTTCTTGGAATAGGTTCCACTGTAAAGTTCCACAGCCTCGATCCCAATGATTCCCATTTGCGCAGTTATGAATGTGAACCAGTAGAGCAGGGAATATTGGTATGCATTGGATTCCACACCGATTACTCGACACTTCCGAGTTAGGGCGATTCTAAGAGCTTCCCGGATCGTATCACCGGGGGATAGGCGACCTTCCTTTAGTTCCTTACAGACTGGAACTGCATTGTGTACCTCAAAGTACATGATGGATACTGCATCGGAATTGGCTTTATCATTCGAGGGATCGATGATGATGAAGTTACCTTGATGGATTTCGTCCAGGGGGATGGTGTATGGAGGGATCTTGGATAGATCCACCATGTTATTTACTGAGGCGTTCTCATCATTCAGGACCTCGGAATGGAAGATTTCCGGGCGCCCCATTGATAGATCGTTCTGGTATTCTCGCAGGAGCTGACGAATCGGCTGGAGATCTTCCCAGAGAGACGTGCCATCTTCCAGGATTCCCCCTGCAATGAATTTGATCCAGGTAGGGTTGTGTTTTAGTTTCCGGAGGAGAGAATGCTTGGTGGGATACATGTTAGCAATGAAGATGAAAAGACACCCGTGCGGGCTCTTAGCTTTCATTGCAGTGCCGACCATCCAGGTTTCGATGTTTTTCGAGACTGTCTCAGATTCTGCATCTTCTCGAGTTTGGATATCATCAAAGATCATTACATCTGGGCGCTGGTTTTCCAGGGTGATCCCTCGGATATCAGATTGCGCACCTGCGCCCATGAGGATGATATTTCGACCTCGGAATCCAAAGCGTTTCAGATCCTGCCTATCAGTTTCCGCGCCTAGCTTCCAGTCTCCAAAGACTGTTTTCACATTTCGCTCACCTAACATGGACATAATATCAGTGATGATATTATTCGCCTTGGTTTGGGTGCCGCAGATGATGAGAATGAACTGTTTCTTGGTGAAAAGGATGCAGTAGAGGATGAAGATCTTGATGAGCATCGTCTTGCCAAAGCCGCGCGGGAGGCCGATGGCAAGTTGTGAGAAATCCCGAGTTAGTGAGACATAGGATAGGAGCCAGTTCCAGATAGATTTGAAGACTGGAGGGAAAAGATAGCGAAAAACAGTTGGCATGGCCAGAGCTGCTAGGAAATCTAGCGAAGTTCTGGAGAGCTCTTCTACCTGCGCGCTCTCAAAATGGCCTTCCTGCACAGGATCCTCAGGAATTTCCTGGGCAGGGGCAGATTCCTGGAGAGCTTCTAGTAGCGCGGAGGAAGTTGGTAATGCCATAAGGTGAATTATTTGAGAGCTCGTCGCGCGAGCATGAGTTGGATCTGCAAAAGATGATCTCGCGCAGCTTGTTTATTAACTGCGATGAGGCGCGCCTGGATTTGAGCCTTCGCTGCCTCAGATTCCGCTGCTCGCAGTGCTTGCATTTCCTTCAACGATGGATTCTTGCACATGATTTTGACCTTTCGCAGCTAAAGCAGCCGCTAATCCATCCATTCTACCTGATTGAATGGTGACTAGGGACTGATCTCCTGCCTTAATTACCTGATTATGTGTGTTAAGTTGGATTGATTGAGCAGTGTACTGATTGAGGACTGCTGAGGGCATGATGAGTTGCACGATTGTGGACTGCGTTGCAGCTTCCTGAGATGATCCTGCTCCACGGCGCTTCGCTGCATTCACAGTTGTGAGTGCTTTGAGGATTTCCATGGGACGAACCATGAAAGGAAGGATATTCTTCATCTTTTCCAGCAGCGCATCCTCTAGATCATCGTACTTTCGATCCCGCTCATTGTGAGAGAGGAGCGATTTATACCGGAGTTCTGCTACTGCTGAGGCGAATTCTGCCTGAGAAAGAAGCTGGGAGATGCGAGATTCTGAGACACCAATTGCAGAGGCCACAACTACTGGAGAGAGACCTTGGCCAAGAAGGGAAAGTGCGCGATCTTCTGTGGAGGATGTGGTGGAGGCCATGAGAGATTTCCTGAGACTGGACGTGCGAAGCGCAGGCCATGATGCTGCGAGATGAGTTCTAGGTTGGATGTATGATAAGAGTTTTTTGTTCCCTAGCCCTTCGGGGATTTTAGCTTATTCAACATATATTTTATACATATATCAGTAGCTTTTATTGAGTAGTTTCGTGTACGTATATTATAAATAGTCTTTTCGGTTACTGAAAATTTTTCGGATAAATTTTTTATAGAAATTTCTAAAATATTTGCGGCATAGATTTCTAAGATAGCTTCCTCTGTTAAGCC
>Ga0247723_1002339_pt1 | contig 10184 bp, 20 predicted proteins | sample MSEWelMarce5H_FC_FD_189079 | JGI IMG/M metagenome (GOLD analysis project Ga0247723, IMG submission 189079) | Subsurface sediment microbial communities from gas well in West Virginia, United States - MSEEL Well Study Marcellus 5H_FC | ecosystem: Environmental > Terrestrial > Deep subsurface >...
GCTACCTTTATTTACTGGCAACGCCTTTGGTCTTCTCAAAAGAACGCATACCGGCAATGCCCAAGATGCCTGATAATATCACCCAAAGCTGGTCTGCGTCTAGTACCGGAGGAGGATCCATGCCCACTGGAACCCAGCCCATAGCTTGCAAATATTTCCAGCACCACTGGAACAGCGGATACAGCAGAAACTGATAGCCCATAGCCGCTACACCGATCCAGCCAATGGCAGGCCGCCAGCCGCTGACAAACACGTTAGATGATGCAGCTTCAATCTTGTTGACCTCAATCTGCGCTAGGTCTGTGGCTTGGTCAATGCGCTTCTCTTCAAGATCAAGCTTACGTTGCTCAATCTCCATTTCCATTTTCTCTTTGTCGGTCGTAATCAGGTCGCCTGCAACCTTGCCAACAGCTTCAATAATTGATCCTACAGCCAGCAAGCTCATGCTAGACCTTTCAATGTGCGGTTAATCCAACCCTTGAGGAACTTGACCTGCACGGGGTTTTTGTTGCATATCTCAACGTAGCGGGCAATCTTTGCCAAGGCATAGGACTCTTTGAACCGCTGGCCGTCCGTGATCTGGTTGAGCTTTTCTATGGTTTTAGCACCAATACCGCCGTCTGGCGTAGCGCCCACCACAAGCTGGGCCAGCTTCACCGCCATACCCATACCTGCATTTACACCAAAGTTAAAGATGCTGTTGGCTACGTCTTGGTTTGAAATCTCGTTACCGCGCATCTTGTCCCAGAACTCAACACGATAGAACTCACGCACCATAGGTGTCAGGGAACCGCCAAATTCTTTTTTGTCTACGAGCGCCCAGCCATTCCATTGGGGATTCTTGTTACGGGCAATACCAGCATAGGTCATGCCGCCTGTATCACCGGGCACTTCATGGAGGACGTAGCCGCCCTCGTCTCTAATCATTTGCTCAAAAGCTGGTTCAAACTGAGCCATTACTGTTTACTCCTTGAAAGCATGGTGGCGGCAATTTCCATCATGGTTCTAGTTACTTGAATGTCGGCTGGTTCACTATCCCAACCCACAGTAATCTGGCCTACAAATCTGTTTGGGTCAGGTGGAATACTAATTCGGCAAGTGTAGGCAACCCCCTTGGCGATGTACCACAAACCCATCTCGGACTGCGCTGACTTATATTCTCCGCAAGGTATCTCACTAGCCATCAGCTTAACCACATCCGCATTGTTGGCTGCGTTCTGGGTAAACAGTCCTACATCCAGCCCATCATTGGTTTTGTCTCGGCCTTCTTTGGTGTAAGCGCGGTACAAAACTCTGGTTCCAAACATAGGGTTTACTTTGAACACAGCAACAATAGTAGCGTTGGTGGTTTTGAATAAGTGGGCGGCAGCGTCTTCTACCCTGTCCTCAACAATGCTTGGCATCTTCTTAGACTCTTTGTACGCGCCCATCAGCAGTTCTTGGTTTTGCCAAACAAAATATCCAGAGAACGCAAACACCGCCATGAGTATCAGCGCGAACAGTTTAAACGGGCTATCCACATAGGACAGCACCTTGCTCAATATGTCTGCTGGCTTTTCGTCACTCATCCTAGTCCAATCATTCCAAGTAGTTTATTCACAATCTTATTTGACAAGTCATCAGGCAGGAACTGTAAAAACCCAAGTACCCACCAAGCAATGCACAACCGCACAAAGACTTTAAGGAAGAGGTCAAATTGCTTTTGGTACTCATTCACCGCCCACATCCTGCTTTACCACACATATTTTGCAACTCAGTCAAGCCAAAAGCAATCAGCGTTACAAGAAAAACAATTGCCAATCCAGCTACTAAGTAAACTGTCTGCTCTTCCTCGGCTTCTTTTTGCTTCTTCTCTTCAAGCCGTAGAGCCTTCATTTCTTTAGCATCTGCCAAGTCCATCGCGGCTTGACGAGCTTTAATTTTCTGCCATACGTCCATCTTGCCAGTAGTCATAAAGAGCAGTTTTAACTCCTCCTCAAAAGCTCTGGCTTGCTCAAGCACCATCTCAATCTGTAGCGCGGTTCCCATGTTGGAACCCTTCTTGGAACGCTTGGCCTCGATCATCGCTTTGGTAGCGGTGCTCCTAGCATCAAACATCTTGCCAATCATCGGGGCAAGACCGCCTAAATCATTGGCAACCTTGCTGGCCTTCTTGACCATGCTGATGGCATTTTGCAACCCATCCAGTGCTGCTATGGGATCAATTGGAATCACACTAAAGTCCACGCAATCACGTACGTGCCATAGATGACGAAGGCCACTATACAGGCCGCCGCAATGAATGCTTCAGCCCAGTCCCACATGATTATGCTCCCGCCGTCAAAAGTTTGTCAAAACGTTCTTTTGAACACTGATACCCAAACATCCACATGATTCTTGGCGTATTGCCTTCTACTGTGGTGACGTAATGCTCAACATCAGAAGGGAGGTAACAATGCAAGTCACCAACTCCGATGTCAATCTTCTCGCCACCAATAAACAACCTAGCGCCAGCGTCAGCGGCTCTTGTCATTACGTTGCACCGCAACACATGGAGGTCGCCCTCCATTGGGTCTTTGTGCTTATAAACATCGCCACCAGACATTGTGTAGCTGACAACAACGCCGTCTTTTCCAGCGCCAGTGACGCTTTTAGGGAGTTCGTGCAATCCGAGTAAGTTTGTTATTTTTTCAAACACTTGGTACGCCAAAGGTGGGTACTCAAATCTGTCGCCGTAGTTTCTTGTGGTCAGCCTGCCTTTATAAGTCCATCCTGAACCACGGCTGATGCCAACATCAAGCCACTTCTTTTCTACACCCTCATCTACCCACGCATTCAAAGACTCGCACACAGCGCGGTCAAGGAATTGACGTTGGTAGATGATTTCAGCCATTACTGACCCAAATGAGGCGTCGGAAGAATGTTGTCAGTACGAATCAAAGGTTTTGCAACTTGAAAAGCATCAACAGAGCCGCAACCCAAAGGGATTGAAGTAGGGTCGATGATGTCGCCAACATTGTCACCATCACGCAAAGCATGGATGCAATAGCACACGGTGTCATCTTCCAGCGCCGTCAACTCATGCACAACGCCCTTCTTAATGAAAGCAATGTGAGGTGCTTTAAAAACAGTTTTAGCGCCGTCAACCTCAATTTGGACAGAGCCTTTGGCAATCAATGTCTGGTGGTCAAAACAATGCTCGTGACCAGTCTCAACATCGCCTGATTTTAAAAAATGGATTTGACGAACGTATACAGACGATACGCAACTCAAAGCAATTTCGGGATACGCCATTATTGCGCCCCTTGAGAGATGTCAGTCACGGGCAAGGAAGAAGTTTCAATTGCAGGAGGAGGAACCCACGCAGGGTTATCAGACAAAGTCTTTGTTGTAGGGTCGTAAATTTGTGAGCCATCCGTCCTGATGCCGTCAAGTTTTACAGTTTCTTCAATGACGTAATCAGCAGGATTGACCTGTCTGTCTTCACAGATTTGATTAAAAATAACTTCTGGTGGGTTTTTCCAGCCAGTTGAATCATCATGTTTTGTAAACAAAACGGTTTTGTCAGACTTTTTATAAATGATGTAATACATTTATCTCTCCTTAAGATTCTGTAATGCAAGTAAAACTGTAATACAGGGTTTGCGTGTAATAGTTAGTAACAGAGGATTTTCCTGATGGCGTTGAATAAGTAGAGTTATAAGGCCACCATTTCATAACATCGCTTGGCCCTATCCAAAAACTTCGTGGGCAATATCCATAATTTGATGAGTCAGTTACAGATATGCTAATGTTTTGGGGCCAAGTACCTGAAAAACCAACTTGGTTACTTGCGGCTTGTTGCGCCCTAAATCTTGGTGGAGCAAAAAGAGTTGAAGCCCCACCGACAGCGGCAACACCGGGGTCACCAATTGGCAATTGAAATACATTTGTATAAGTGGCATTCGTAATCATACCGCCAATAATTGTGCCAGTTGTTCCAGAAGAAACTGACCCCAGTAAACCTGAACATCTTGCGCCAGATTGGTCAATACCGCCCCCTGTTAGATAAGGGTTTTGAACGGTAAGGTAGTTAATAATTACCCTTGTTCCATTACCACTTGCTGTGTTTGTAAACAAAGTCGTGATGTTAGATGTTGAGTTGTCACCCCTAGCCGTGTATGTAACAGAGCCTCGCTGAATACTGATTGTTTGTGCCATTTATTTCTCCTAAAAATTAAAAACCGCCAGTGGAACCAAAGGCGACGAATGCTTGAGCGCCACCAGATGCCGCCTGCCATGTTGGAGCGCCACCAGTTGTTGCTGTCAAAACTTGACCAGTAGTACCAGCCGCAGTTGAAACAGGAGCGCCACCAGCACCGCCACCATACACAACGCCGTATTGAGTCAACGCCGCAGATGATGCCCAAGCCGATGAGCCTGAAAAATAAACAATTCCACCAGATGTACCAGCAACAGTAAGCGCTAGTGTACCGCTTCCAGTGACTGGAGAGCCACCTACAGAGATTAAGCCACCAGTAAACGACTGACCAACAGAAGTGACTGTACCGCCAGTGCCTGTAGCGTTAATTGTTTGGTTAGGCCAAGTACCCGTAATAGTTACGCCTGAACCTGCAACTAAAGCAGGGGTAGCAGTGGCTGTACCACCGTTTGCTACGGGCAGTATTCCTGTTACTTGGGTTGTTAAGTCAACTCCTGTCAGCGCACCACCAAGGGTCAGATTACCTGTGCTTGTAACTGTACCTGTAAGGGTAATACCGTTAACAGTACCTGTGCCGCCCACGCTTGTAACGCCGTCGGCAACACTTGAAGATACTTTTACGTAGTCCGTGCCGTTGTAATATACAAAACACTTCTCACCCACAGCAACAGTTACACCTGTTTGGCCGGAGGCTTTAAACGTCACTGCGCTAGTAGCGCCTGCGTGATCCACCATGTACAGCTTGCTGTAGCTGGGGCCTGTGATAACTTTGGTAACACTTTGTGTGCCGGTAACACGAATCACCATGTACTGTGCGGTGGTTGCTCCAATGTTTGAAGCTGAAGCATCTCCAGTAGTATTAGCTAGTGTGATTGCACCATCGCCAGCAAAAGACAAAGTGCCCGCAATAGCAATGTTGGTGTACTGCGTAATACCATTGTTAACGGTATCGCCCCATGTGCCGGAAAGCTCACCTTGTACTGGTAAAGCTAAACCTAGTTGTCCCGTTGCGCCTGTAGGCATATAAAACTCCCGTTTATACGTAGCACTTGGCTACATTGTATCAATTAATTGCCAGTTTGCGTTCTCGCTGGTGTCAATTAGACTCCAGTAAAACACGCCAAAACTGCCAACGTTACCCATGGCTTGACTGCCTGTGATAGCAACCAACCTTGCGCCAATTGACATTGTGCCAACAGCACCTGCCGCAGACACGCCTGTGAGGGCTAATGCCTTAACGGGAACTTCATCTCCAATAAGCCCTGAAGCGCTGACACCTGTCAGTGCAATTTCCCTATCTCCAACCGAGACGTTACCAACAGAGCCTGTAGCCGAAACGGTGGTTACTTGGAAATTAAACTCCAACGTACCTGCTGCGCCAGTGGCTTCAACACCTGTAAGCGCAACTGTCCTGCTAGACCCCGGAGTACCAACGGCTCCGGATGCCTGATTACCGTCAATGTCAGCGCCGTACGTAAAATTAACTGTTTCAACCGCGCCTGTAGCAGATACACCAGATAACGCTACAGAAACACTAGGTGTAGTTGTACCAACAGAACCCGTAGCTATAACCCCATCTTCATTCTCTGCCGCGCTAACAGCCACTGTTCCAACAGCACCCGTTGCCTCAACCCCAGAAATACCAGATTCAACTCCGGGGATAGCAAGTTCTCCGGGCAATCCTGTAGCCGATACCCCAGTAAGCGCAAGCTGTCTTTCCGCGACAGTAACTGCCCCAACCGCCCCAGTAGCCGCTACCCCTGAAATGGCTACTTCATATATAGCTTCCGCCGTAACTGTACCAACACCGCCAGACGCAGCAACGCCAGAGAGTTCAGATTGAAGACCTCCCCAGCTATTGTCGCCCCACGCCCCTGCGCCCCATGCGGTTGTCATGTCCTGCCCTCCTGTTTAGGAGAATCAGGTTGTAGCCAAACGGATCAGCGCAGTAGATGTGGTGTTAGCAGGCATAGTAAGAGTAAACGTACCAGCAGTCACAGTCTGTGAACCAAAGGTGTGCACACTTACCGCTTTATTGCTTTGCGTTGAGTTGTAAATTAACACCGCATCAAATGCTGTAGTCAATGTTACGTTGGTGTACGTAATACTGGCTGAAGGTGTAACAAACGCAACGCCCGCTGTTGCGGAGCTATTAGTCGCTGTTGGGGGTGTGCCAAATGTTACCGCTACGCCGCCAGCCGTATAGTTTGTACCTGTTACTTCGCCTGTGGTGCTATACGCGGTGGTTGCAGCGTTGTATGTAGCAGAAGCCAAATACAAAGCCCCTTTAAAGCTGTCTGTTGCGCCGGATGCGCGAACTGGGGCAGTGCCAAAGTTATGGGTTGCGGTCATCAACTCGCCCATGAAGCTTGTTGTCATTGCTTGGGTATTTGCCATGATTGGCTCCTTAGTTAAAAGATGCGGCTTCTACCGCAGAACTTACATTTTTCTTAAGCGCCACATGCACCGAACGATGCACAAGCTCCCCGTCTAACCAGTACTCCACCCATGTGGTCGACTCGTTGTCATTATCCAATGAACCTTCACGCTTTTCAAGCAATGAATCGTCCATGTCGCCTTTGGTTGTAGTAACAATCAATTTGAACTCCTAATTAATGAAGTGGTTGGGCCGTTAGTCGGCATTGTGATGGTGAAAGTGGTTGTAGAAGTTTTGTCTGAACCAAAATCCAATACCGCTACTGACTTGTTACCCTGTGTGGCGTTGTAGATCAACGCACATCTTGCAGTGATTGCGCCTGTCCAAGAGATATTTGGAAAGCCCACATACGCGGTATATCCAGAAGACGACACCGTGATGGGTGTTAACTGCGCCCCGCCAGCAACGTAAGTACCTGTATTAGCTATTTCGTTGGTCGTGCTGTACAAAGTTGTGTCTTCGTTCAAATCCGCAGAAGCCGTGTACAAAGCAATCTTGATAACGTCGGTCGTCAGATCGTGTATGCCTTGATAAAGCTCTGCTTTAAACGATGTGGTCTGGGTCTGGATAATTGACATATCAAGTTACCTTCTGACGGAACTGACCAGAACGGTAAGCGTCTTGACGCTCCATACCATCACCCAGACGTTTGGCCAACGCAAGAGCTTCCATAAACTTCTGGTTGTATAGCGCCATCATGTCGGTCTCACCCTTCATATACGTGTACGCCTCAACCAATGAACCATACAAAAGTACAGAGTCAAAGTTATCTCCAAGCCATGTAGTTGAAGCAGTGACAATCGACTGAGGGTAATAGTAGTAATGCAACTCTACTGTGTAGTTGGCATCGGGCTTTGGCCCCACAATAAAAGTCAACTCGGTTGTAATTGTGCTACCACTGACTGTTGGGCCAAACAAGGCATAGTACCTTGGCAAACCTACATCGCTGGCGCTGGGGTAAGCTTGACGAATGAAGTTAACGTCTTTGTTTAACAGGTACTCGTAGTTGCCAGTAGCGTCAATGACCGCCAACGAATACGAAGCTAGATAGTCATCAGGCGCACTGAGGTATGGTGTTGTTGTAGACACCACACCCGTCACGTTCTTGCGAATAGACGGGAACTGAACCGAGTTATAAATACGCTGCTCAGCTTGCTGAACGAACACGGGGATATTAGCCACGAAATCTGCTTCCGTGTTCTCCGTGTACGCCTGAATAGCAGCGCTGAGTGCGGCGTAATTCATGCCATTGGGCCTCTGCTCATAACACCTTTGGTAGCGCATCCAGCGCCGCGCATCCTGATACCAGATGTTTTAGTAGGCTCGTTACCAGCAGATTTGCTGATGTTGCCAATACTCATATCAACGGTGTCGGCTTTACTGCGGTTTGGGGGAGTACCGGGATTCTCGGATATGCCTACAGGTCTGCCATCCATTGTGTGTGGCTTGGCGTATGCAGAAGCGGGTAGATTGTTAATCTTGGCCATGTTATTTCCCCTGATTCTTAACTTTGGCCATACCGCGACCATACTGCATCATCATCTCATTGGTCTTACCGCCCTTGGCAAGCTTTGTAGGCTTTTTGCCGGGGTGCATGTTCTTCTCGTGCTTACCAACAGCAGACTTAATCATCTTCTTGTCTTGGGCTAAATCTTTCTTGTCCATATTAGACTCCTATGTAACGGTTACTGTAACTGTACCAACAAATGTCGTTGCCACCAAGTAGTTTGGCGTTAGTGCAACATCAAAATTACTCGCCCCACCAACTGGGTTCCATCCCCACTGCAGATCCCGCGAACCGCCAGTCAGACTGCCACTAGCGTTTACGCCTGCCGTGACGTAGGTTGTGTCCTTGCGCGGGTTACGCACAGCCTGCGGATCATCCACTGGGTACATACCCAACAACAACTGCGGCTGATCTGGATCCCAACACGCACCGCACACAAGCAGATTATAAATCTTTGTCTTCTGAATCTCTTTACGCAGTGCCGTCAATTTGAACTGTTGGCCACACCTATCGCACATGGCGATACTGTTCTTGCCAGAAGCAAACCGATTGCCCATTTACGTACCGCTACCAATAAACATTTGCCTCGGAACAAAGCGAACCGAAGCCTTTTCACGATCTTCATCAGAAGCCAACTGCCAAGCTTCATCGTATTGTTGTTTCAAGACGGGCAGACGTTCAGCGCCCCCTTCAATCTTGAGAGCCAAGTAATAGGCAAGACCCGCCACCATACAGGGCAGGAAGCGGAAAGGCACGTCCATCGTGCGTACACCACCGCCAGCATCATCAATACGGCGCATGCGCCAATAAACGAACTGATACGTTGTGCTGTTGTCTGGTGTTGGCCAAACGGTTATAGAGGGTAAATTCTGCGTGTACACAGACACACCCGTTGAGTGTGCTGCGGCAATCGTGCCGTTCTGCCCACGGAAGCAGTTGTTAAGCACGTTGCCAGAGATGTAGCCATACTGAATAGTCTCGTTTTCAATCAACAAGAATCCTGTAGCCGGAAGTCCGGCAGTCGAAGTCAATGTGATTGTGGTGGCCGTGGCTGTGATCCCACCGTTCAACGTAGTACCAATCGATGAAGTTTGGCCATCCAAACGCTGATACCACACCTGAATAGGACGGGCTTGTTGCAGTTTGTTGGGGATCGTGGCATAGGTAGAAACACTGATACGCGTAATTGTCAGGTCAGCCTGCGTGGACACGTTCCCTGCGCCCGTGCGAATGACATGCTCAAGTAGATCCACTGTATCTACGGGTAGTGCATAGTTGTTCAGACCCGGAGTCAGGTTAATTGTCCCCTGCTCAAACGTCCACATGTTGACGCCACGGTTTGCCCAATCAGCAAACATCAAGTTCAATGAACGACGTGCAGTACGTAAATCGTAGCCCGTACGCAACTCCGAACCAGCACGTTCAAATGCCTCCTCGACCAACTCATTAAGGTCAAGGTTAAACGCTGCGGTTCCTGAAGTGGTCATTTAGCAAATCTTTCCACGGGTTTTACCCTTAACGGCAATACCGTCTGCACGGCTGGAGGCTGAGCGAATCGTACCACCGGAAGCCATTTTCTTGACTTTACCACCACGTTTCATGGCGGATGCACCGGCGTTTAATTCTTCATCAACTTTGGCTTTCCCGCCACCGCCGCCACTAGTACCACCAAACTCAGCACCTTTAAACCTAGTCTCGTAATCAGCAGCTTTAGGCTCTACATACCTACGACCCCCCGGGCCTTGGGAGTAAGTCATGCTCTGTGGATCATTTTTAAACTGATCGTATGCTGAATCGTTTTTAAATATTAAATTCCCATAGCCACCAACATTGACCGACATTGGTGGGCCATCAGGATTAGCTAACTCAAACTGTCTTTTAGCTTCGTTTTTTTCTGCTTCTGTAGCCATTATCTAAACCCCGCAGTTTTCTTTGCAATCGTTTTAGGTTGTGCTACGAATTGTTTTCCGGCTTTTTTGCCAGCACGTTTCGCACGCGTTGTCGCAGCGTACTCAGCAGGGCTGAGACTTTTAATCGCAGCACTAGGAAGGTATCGCTCA
>Ga0247723_1002340_pt1 | contig 10176 bp, 22 predicted proteins | sample MSEWelMarce5H_FC_FD_189079 | JGI IMG/M metagenome (GOLD analysis project Ga0247723, IMG submission 189079) | Subsurface sediment microbial communities from gas well in West Virginia, United States - MSEEL Well Study Marcellus 5H_FC | ecosystem: Environmental > Terrestrial > Deep subsurface >...
AGCGATACGGGTCAGATCATGGGCGCAACCTCAGAAGCGTTTGAAGTGTTCCAAAACCATGAAGTGGTCGGCATGTTCGATGCCCTGGCCCATGGTGGAGAAATCCGCTATGAGACTGCCGGGGGGATCAAGGATGGTGCTATCGTGTGGATGCTGGCACGCATGCCCGAACTGACCATGAGCATCAAGGGTGATGAAATCAATTCCTTCATGCTCATCCAGAATGGTCACACTGGCAAGAGCAAGTTGAAGGCGATTCCTACCACGATCCGTGTGGTGTGTGCTAACACTCTGAAAGCGGCAAACTCTGCCTATGCTGCTGCCCGTAAGGGAAACAAGATCCAGACCGTGAACACGGGATATGAAATCAAGCATACGGTTGGTATGCGTGATAAGGTCGATGAAGTGAAGGCCGCCTATGCTGCCCATCTTGATGACTTCCGGTTGACCAAGGAAATGTTTGAAGTCCTGGCCGGAATCCCTGTCACCAGTGCCAACAAGGCTGAGTTTTTCAAGTGGATGGTTGAAGGGGATAACAAGACGGAGGCTGGCAAGGCTGAAAAGGTCAAGAGCAAGAAAACCGAAACGATGCATAAAAACATCTTGGATAAGTTGGAAAAACTCTATGTGTCCCCCACGAACCAGACCGGCACGAAAGATACCTTGTTCGCCTTGCTGAATGTCGGGACTGAGTATGTGGACCATGAGCGTACCACTCGCAACCATGGCGACGAAAACCAGACCGATGCACAAACCCGTTTCATGTCTGCGAACTTTGGGACTGGTGATGTGTTCAAGGGTGAGATTCTGGACAAGGTGCTGGAACTGGCGGGGGTTTGACCCTCACCCCCGGTCCTGGGGTAAGCCTGGGGCCGGGGGATGACCAAAACCTGACAAGTCGAAAACCTAGACACCCTGTTCATAATCTGGACAGGGTGTTGAATTTTTTGACATATTGACAACATGATCCCGCTTGCTATGCTATTTCGTTTTTTCTGGTGGTGTCCTATGGGTTCATAAGGTCCTGTCTAGGTAGACTCAAAACTGCCCTATTGACAAGATGCTAACTAGATTAGAATGAGCGTACCAACCAAGGATAGACTACCATGCTGACCCTGACCGCCGCCCGTATCAACTACCTGAACGCTCAAGCCGCCTATGGTAAGGATAACTCTGCCTTCAATCTTCGCTGGGTGAATGATGCTCGGGAAATCCTGAATGACGCCAAGGCAAACGATGTCGGGACCATGTTTGAAACCCTGCGGTCTGACCTTGTAAAGCCCCTTAACAAGATCCTGAATCAACAGGAAATCACCCCCTTTGCCAATGCCTGAAAAGGGACCTTCCCAGGATCACAAGTCCTGGGAACTTTTTTATTGACTTATGAAGTCCCTATTGCTATGCTATTACCCATTTTCTGGTCAAGGTTCCTGGTCTAGTTCCTTGTCGAGGATCTAATAGCATAACCTATTGTCGGTGTTGTCAATAAGAATCTTTTTGACAGATACCCTATTGACAATCTATTGAAAGCATTAGAATCAGTGAACCAACCAAGGATGCATCATGATTGAGAACACGATTTACAACCTCATCGACACCATCCGTTTCCTGGCGGGGGAATATGAGTATTCTCGTTACTATGACCTTTTCCAGTCCCACAAAGAAAAGGACAAGCAAGAAGTCTACACCATCTTCTGCGACACCTTTAGCATTCAACGTCCTGTTGCTTCTATACTGGTGGATTCATTCGAGGAACTTGAAAGAATCAATACAGAAAGTGTTCTTTCCGTAAAGTATGGTTTACCTTCAACTGTTATCAATCTCTCCCGTTCAAATCTGAATGACTACATTGGAAAGGTAGTCGAGTATACTCCTAAGATTCGTGATGGTGAGTATGATTTTGAACCTAAGATGAAGGCCAGGATCAAAACCATCCGTATCTTGGATGAAGGTACTTCTGATGAACATTTTTGCATCATCTTTGACATTACAGAGTTCCACGAGCATAACAAGCAATATATGGTTGCTGAATACTATCCCAAGGATCGTAGCATGCCCCTTGAGACTTGGGAGCAGCAACGGACTTACCCCATGAATATGACAGGTGATGAACGGGGTATGGTTCGTGACTACTATTCCAACCCCATGCCCTTCATTCTGAGCAAGTGAACAAAGGACCTCTCATAGGCAACTATGGGAGGTTTTTTGTTTTGACTATTGATTCCCTATTGCTATGCTATTTCCTTTTGTCTGGTGCAATTTCCTTTTGCAAAGTACCCTATTGACAAGATTCTTATTTGTGTATGATAGAGGTACCAACCAAGGGACTAGATCATGCATGCTGACTTTCGCCCTTCCAATGACATTTTTGAGTATTGTGTTCATAAGAGCAACTTGACTTTCTATAAGTACTATGACACGGGCAACAATGGCAAGGGTGGGTGGAAGGCGTATGCTTCTGACCCTGACAAGATCAGGAAGAACGAGGAACGTCCGTGGCGCACTTACAATTACGCTTTGAGTGGATACCTTGCCACTGAACAGGAAGCGGTTGACGCTTGCTTCAAATACATGAATGAACGCTTGACAAAGGAAGGGAAAGCGTAGGATGGTGATGGCGGGTGAACGCTCCGTGCTACCAGCGGAGGATACAAGGATTGGTGCTGTGTGACGGGTGGTGCCCGATCATGGCATAGGGGGTTCAAGTCCCTCCCCTGCCACCTTTTCGGGCAATAGCATAGCAAGGTTGGTTCATTGTCAATAAGTTTTTAGAGGAAAGTTCCCTATTGACAAGATCATAACTACATTAGAATGATCGTACCAACCAAGGAACTAGATCATGCCCCGCACTGCCTTCACTGCTACTGAGCGTCGTCATGCTGCCGTCATCACCTTTCCTGCCCATATGACCAAGGCACAATGCGATGATATTCTCGCCCGTATGCTGAAAGCGGGATACTGTGATCCTGCCTACAATGGCAACGCTCCCACTTGTCGGGAATACGATCCTGATATGTCCTCTCCCACTCTTTACTTCCCTTAATCAAGGAACCCTAGGACAAACATCCTAGGGTTTTTTATTGACATTCCTTTTATATTGCTATGCTATTAGGTCCTTTTGAAGGACCCTTCACCAGTATCTAAAGGGTCTACCATTGTATCCTGACAAGGGGAACACTCGTAGAACTGTCCAGCCTACTTGCTTATCGTTATCATCTAGTTTTCTTGCAAGACGAAGAAAGAACCATTGCAATAGGTAGTAATTGAAAATCTTTAACATGCTTCCAGTGTATTAGGAAATTATTAAAAGTCAATTATTCAATTACCCTATTGACAAGATCATAACTGGATTAGAATGAAAGCATCAACCAAGGGAACCTGACCATGCACCCTAAGAACTACATTCAGAGTGAAAAGGGAAAGTTCTTCGACTGGATTGAGGATTACCGTCCTCGTCATGATTCGGTTGCTCGTGGTGCCCTCAAGCGGCAGTCCCGTCGTGCCCTGCGTCGTGACGCAAAGCGTGTGATTGACCGTGAGTATAAGGAAGCGGCATAATGTTTGTTCAATGCTATCATGTGTCTTTCTCTGTTGCCACCAATAAGGGCAATAAGAGACTTGATGATGTGGCGTTGACTATCGACCATAAAACGTGGTGGCCCACTCCCCGCCATATTGAAAAGGACATTGAAAAGGTATTGACAGAGCATTGTAATGTGGTTGAATTGCATACTGTATACAAGAACCATCACAGGATCATTTAATCATGTACCTTTCCCGTTCCTTTACCACTCATTTTGAAATGCTCCAGTTGAATGTGGATAAGATACCGGGCATCGTTCAGAAACTTCAAGGCAAGTACCCTGGTGCTTCCATTGCCGTGTGCCGTCCTTATAGTCCGTGCCCCTCTATCATGATTTCCTTTGGTGGTGGTGTTGATGAATCGGCTGAAAAGACACTGTTTGATTTCGTGGATAAACTCAACAAGTAAGAGAAGAACCCTAGGTAAGTTCCTAGGGTTTTTTATTGACAGTCCCTTCCCTATTGCTATGCTATTGGGTCTTTTCGAGGATCTGTTCAAGGAACTTTTCAAGGGTAATAGTATAGTGGCTTGATGGGTATTGTCAATAAGTTTTTTGAAAAAGTACCCTCTTGACAATCTCTAAAAGTTTTTACGATAAGGACATAAGGAACTTAACCATGTCCAAGCCTAAGTTCAAGATTGGTGATAGTGTTGTTGCGGTGAATGATTATGGTCGCAACAATGGTTTAAAGACTATTACAGGATATGAGTTGAATGCTGTTCGTGGGCATACCTATTACTTCACTCCTACCGATACTCCCTGGTTTGCTACCAGTGAAAAGAACCTATTCCGTCCAACTGATACCAAGGGCATCGAATATGCTGAAACCCATGGTGAAGTCTGGCGTCGTGCATAAGGACCCTTTAAAATGACCTTCAACCCCGTTTCTTCTGCCGTAGCATCAAAGGGTTCCATCGTCATGTATGATGGACTGAGGGGACCTGAAAAGTGCCGTATTGAGTTCATTATCCATGATCCTGGTCAGGATATACAATTCCAGGTAATCTTTAAGGATGCATCAAGGATCACGGCAAGGGCTGATAAGTTTGCACCCTCGGGGAACTTCAATACCAAGAAACAAACTTGGGTACCAGTCAAATGGACCTATTGACATTCTGCTAACTAGATTAGAATGAGCGTACCAACCAAGGGAACCTCACCATGAGCCTGACCATCGTTTCTTCCTACATCCCTGCCAACAATGAATGGTGGGATGGTTGCTATAAGATGGACGGTATTTCAATCTCGGTTGACCGTGTGAAGGAACTGCTGGGACCTTCCATTGACGGTGACAAGACTGACAATCAATGGATTGGATACATTGACCTCAGTGGACGCAAGTTCAAGGTCATGTGCTGGTTCCACAAGAATGGTCATATTCTGTCTCTGTGGGCTGAAACCTTGGAAGCGCATGATGCTTTCAAGTCCCTGCTGGAAGGGTGAAGCAAAGGAACCTAGGGAGTGATCCCTAGGTTTTTTGTTGACATTGGTATTTGGTTGGTATACTATTGGGCTTTTGACAGAGAAAGGTTCCCTGGAAAGGACCTAATAGCATAGCGTAATGATTATCATGTCAAGCAAAAAACTAACCCCCAGGATTGCTCCCAGGGGCTAGAAAGGATACTCAATCTCCAACCCTTCCTTCAACCTTAGAATTTTCTAAGTGAGGATGGGTCCAACCAAGGAAGATGGAAAGAGAGCGTCACTTTTTCCATAGCGGTGATGGTCAGAAAGGAGGGGAACCATCATCGCTACACTGGTCATCATGTGGAGTTTACTCGCTAGTCAACAAGAACTTTTCATAAATTGAAATAGGGTTCATAAAGATTCCTATTGACTTGTTCTAAAAACTTTTAGAGTACATCCATAACGGCAAGGGAACCAACCAAGGAACCCTCCCTTGCACGAAAGAACCATGACCCTCTCCCTCGCCCTCAAGACCACCGCCACTGCCCTTGCTCAGATGAGCAATGTTCTGATGCAGATGAGCGACACCCCTGCCGCTGTCCCTGCTCCTGCTCCTGCCGCTATCCCCCAGGAATTGTATTCCCGCTTCACCCCCAAGGACAGCAAGGCCCTGGAATATGATCGTTCTGTCAAGTGGAGCGAAAAGATGAAGCGTCGTACCCTGGATATGTGGAAGCAAGTTCTCCCGAATGGCAAGCATGTTTTCTCTATGGTTGAGATTGCAGAAGAATTGAACCTCCCCGTTGCTCTGGTCAAGTTCTACTGCGGTCCCGTGTTCAAGCGTGGTCGCAACCCCGTTCCTGAGAAGACCCGTCAAACCATCGTCAATCTCCGTGCCGCTGGCCTGACCTACGCTCGTATCGGCAAGTCAACTGGTGTCAGTATCGCTACCGCTCGTACCTACTCCTACCATGTCGGCAAGCGTATCGAAATCATGAACCCCCAGGATGACGCCACGATTGCCCGTCTCTTGTTCAAGGTTGCCAAGACCTCCCCCGAACTGGTCTGATACAACCCAAACAGGAAAGAACCCTAGGGAACACTCCCTGGGGTTTTTTCTTTTACCCTTTTTCAAGTTCCCTCAAAAGGGGCAATAGCATAGCAATAGGGAATTGACTGTCAATAGAAACTTTGAATAGGACCTTTGAAAAGTACCCTCTTGACAAGATTATAATTGCATTAGAATGAGCGTACCAACCAAGGAAACAAGATCATGTGCAAACTCTATCGTGACGGCAAGTTCATCATGGAAGGCGATCAATTCCAGATCACTAAGTATATCCATAATAACCACTGCTATTCCCTTTCCCATGCAATCAAATATGAAGGGTATGAGGTTCGTCCTAACTGACCTATTTACAAGAGCCTACAACTTCCTAGGATAACAAGCCATGACAACCTATCACGAAACCCTGTATAACGCTGTCATGGCTGGCCTGGAAGAAAACAAGGCCAAGTTCTCCCCTCAGACTACCCTATGGGAAGATTATGGGTTCCAACCCATGTCTTATGAGACAAGCCAAACCAAGATGATTCAAGGTATCAATTCCAAGGGTAAGGAATGTGCCTTGCATGTGACCATCTATCGTATGCCTAGTGGTCGTTACGAAGTCACCGCATACCCCACACGGTAACATCATGAGCGTTAAACCTGTCTCTGTGTATGTCGAACATGCTAAAAAGGATTTACAGGACATTGCTTGTGATATGCTGGGGTGGGAATCAAGCTTCAACGCAGCATCAGGTTCATACCATAATTTTGATACCATCGAACACGCATTGCAATTCATTTGGATGATTCGTCGTCGTCCTACTCGTTATGTCGAACTCAGTGAATTGTATAAGCATGATTTACAAGAGTTTGCCAAGAAACGGGGATACAACCTGTATCAAACCCTTGTTCAAAAGTTCACAAAATGAAAAAAGCATTTATCTATCCCAATCTATTGGAAAGAATAGAAAAGTACTTTGAAGGAAAAGAGGGTCATAGAAATGATCCTTGCTTTCTTTCTCTGGTCAATAGATTTGCTGGAAAGGAAGTCAATTTAAAGTTCATTGGTCCTGATGCCTTTGAAGAAATTGATGATAATTATTGGTTGCCAGAATGTTGCTACAAGATCCTTTCATGAGGATCTAAAAAAGGAAATAGCATAGCAAAAGAAATACGTTGTCAAGAATAAGATAGGGTGAGAATTGAATAGGGTCTGAATTGATACCTATTGACATGCTTTAAAAACAAATAGAATAAGAGTATCAACCAAGGGAACATCACCATGAACCTTCAAGATACCATCAACCAAGGAACCGTTGACCGTGAGGCAACGATTGAAGAACTCCGTGGTATTGCTCATATCATCAAGGATCAAATTGGTATCAATACGGCAATGTGCATCGGATTCAAGAATCCCAAGGCACTGCCTTGCACTGACCTTCGCCGGGGCGGTCTGATGTTCGGTATCATTGCCAATCCTAATGTTAGGACAGGCGGAACCGTGGTTGTTGAACTGATGCCTTCGGATACCTACAAGGTTTCAGTCTTCCAGAAGAACGGTGAATTAGTCGATTCTAACGATGATATTTACTGTGATGCACTCGGAGACAGTATCTTGAGGATCACTGGATAAAGGACAAAGGAAAGGGACCTCTAACGGGGTCCTTTTCTTATTGACATTAGAAAAGGTCCTTTATGCTATTACCCTTTGTCAGGACCTAATGAAAGAACCCTCACCATTGCTAGTGAGGGTTTCTTGGTTGGTGCGACCACCAGGACTCGAACCTGGAACCTACCGATTATGAGTCGGCGGCTCTAACCATTGAGCTATAGTCGCTTATGATAGGTCCATATTACAGGACCTATCAGATTGTCAATCGTTCTTATTGGTGACGGTTGCGGAGAATGAAGGGTACAGCATCAACTTGAGAATAGAAATCGTGATGAATAGTCCAACACACTGCCAGAACCCGATATTAACATACATGTCAGGGAGGAAGTAAAAGAACTGTTTAATACCACAGGTATGCCACAGGAAATAGAAAGGGATTGACAGACAGATGGAGAGACACAGTGAAATGATCCAGCCAATGACTGGAATAGCAGATAGGGCACCCATGGGTAGTTCCTTAGAGGGGGTTGGTTTATGAGGGGTCCAAAATAGACGGGGGTTAAAGAAAAGCAAGGGAAAAATTACATGGGGGTCAAAGAAACGTCATCTTTTTCAGAAACACTAAAGGTGTTCCAACGTTGACCATCCCAAACAAATACATACCTAATAAATGCACCACTGTAATAGTCCATGATGGACTTAATAGAACCTTTTTTCTGAGGGTTCTTCCTATCCTTACGATCACGATGGTAGAATAAGCAAACACCCTTTTCAGGTTCCTCGAAAGTATGCTTACCAGTGGGATGCAACTTTTCTCTCAACTCAGAAATATCACCAAATGAGAGCAGTTCCTTTGCCAACACATCACTATTGTAATGCTTCTCCAAAACTTCACGATTAGAAACACCGTTCCAGTTAATATACGAACTGGTATAAGTTCTCGGACTGGTTTTAACAATGATAAGAGAATGCGTGGACATGATATGATCCTTGGTTGATAGGCTTATTCTAAAAACTTTATAAGGAAGTCAATAAGGTTATTAAGCAGTCCATCCCCACACATACCCATCAGGAACTCTCGTAGGTTTACTATCAAGTCCCCTAATAGAATACAAGTTAACAGTTTGCATATGGAACTTAATTGGACCAGTCACCATGCACGGGTTGGGAAGTTTGTAGTCTTCTTTAATAACCGCTTGAATAATACCATAGCGATGACCACCAGAACCCATATCAACAAGGTTCCCCACTCTAAGGTATGGTGGTCCAATAAGTCTATAAGGCTCATGGTAAGATCCTTGGTTGATGACCTTATTATAAAACCTTTATGAGGAAGTCAAGAGGGTAGTTTTCCTAAAAACCCTGTATTTCCAAATTCGGAAAATATCATAAAACAGGAAAATGAATGTCAAGAAAAAACCCTAGGAAATTACTCCTAGGGTTCTAGTGGTGCGCTCGCTGGGATTCGAACCCAGGACCCATTCGTTAAAAGCGAATTGCTCTACCAACTGAGCTACAAGCGCATGAGAAGGTACCTTAACAGTACCTTTCCAAGTGTCAAGCAAGAAACTTATCAAGGTCTTGACGGATGTGACTCCTAATTGCTTTTACAATAGGATTATTAGGATCGAACCTCATACCATCATTAGAAAGGAAGATTGCTTCTTCGACACTAATAAGGGTACTCATATTGTCACCTTCAAGAGGTACCATCAACCAACGACCTTGAATGTCGAAAGTAATGAACCCTTTCTTATTGATCTTATGATAATCCCGCTTACCAAGGTCTGTCAACCAATAGTCTCCATTCTCATCAAGGAAGTAGGTATGACCACCCTTAAAGGACTTGATATTGGTAAGGTTAGCGGGTTTCATGACATTTCCTTGGTTGATTAACTCAACATATTGATTGAATAGGAATGTCAACTAGATTTTCAATGTCCATCTTTAGTTCTTCAAGGTCATAAAAAGTCTCTTGCGAAACGTATTCATGGAAGTACAAATTAAGGTCAGGTTTAATTGACTTAGCAAGATTACTCATTTGCACCTTGAGAGATTCCCTATCACTATCTTCTAACACACCATTACACAAGCGAACATAGGGTTTAACCCCAAACTTGGTTTCGATACGGAACTTAATAGAGTGTGCCATGATTATTTCTTTTTCAAGTCGTAGTCGAAAGTTTCATCAGCAGAGTTTTCAATGCTAAGGAAAGTAGCACCTCTAATGAAACCCTGATTAACGTCAACATCAACATTCTTAACGACTACCCCAAACTTTTCCTCAACATACTTAGTAAGGATACTTTCGATTTCGTCTCCCGTCAGTTCAACACGGTAGGAGGACTTGATGATGTTGGTTTTCTTTGCCATGATAACTTCATTGTGTCTAAAACTTTTATAAGTCAATATAGGTCATTACAAACTCTATATGCTATAAAACAGTGGCACCCTTGATAGGGGTTGCCTACCAAGGGTGCTTGTCTAAGTCCTTTGCCTTAGTGCATGTATTATCCTTCTAC
>Ga0247723_1002341_pt1 | contig 10175 bp, 15 predicted proteins | sample MSEWelMarce5H_FC_FD_189079 | JGI IMG/M metagenome (GOLD analysis project Ga0247723, IMG submission 189079) | Subsurface sediment microbial communities from gas well in West Virginia, United States - MSEEL Well Study Marcellus 5H_FC | ecosystem: Environmental > Terrestrial > Deep subsurface >...
TTGATCTATCTACCTTACTCGGTCAGCAACAAGACTATTCGCAAATTCTTAGTCCTGCCGAGCAACAGCGTATTCAGTCCAATGCAGGACAACAAGCCTTGTTAAATTCTGCTATTGCTTTACTGGCGCAGTCTGGACAAACAAGACAACCCATCAGCACAGGACAGTTATTAGGTAGTGCATTAGGCGCAGGCATGGAAGGATATAACCAATCGTTTGACAGAACGCTAAAGCAGATGTTGATTAGTAATCAATTGGGTGAGTACAAGCGTAAGCAACAAGCCCAAGAACAATATCAAAAAATGCTAAAAGCAGCAGAAAGACCACAGAATATTCCTATGGCTACAGGTCAAGGATCTCAATTAGAGATGCTTTCTCGCCCTGAATTTGGTGGAGATATGGCTACAGAAGAAACAGTAGCTGCATTAAGAGCAAATCTGCCAAGAACTGTAGATCCAACACTAGCAAACACAGCAGCACTTCAATATTTGGCTCAAGTTGACCCTGCTAAATATGCAGAATTAACTACAAAACAAACAAAATTACCAGGAAAAATTGATGAGTTTGTTACTGCAAAGCAGATGAAATTAATTCCTGAGAATATGTCATTCCAACAGTTTGAGGAAATTGGCAAAAAGCCATTAGTTCAAGTTATGCCAACAGAAAAGAACTTGGCAGAGATTGATAAAGGTGTAGTAGAAAACTTAACTAACCAAGCTGTATCAGCAAGACAGTTTGCTACATCTGCAACACAGATTAATGAACTGTTAAAAGGCAAAGGCGGTGGTAAGTTAGTTCAATTAACAGCCGATACTGCAAAAACTTTAGGATTAAATACAGATACAGTAACAGCAAACGATTTGGCTAAATCTTTAGTTGTTCAGACAGCAGTTAAAGTTAGACCTCCTGGATCTGGTGCAACATCTAATATAGAATTTGAAGCCTATATTAATGCAGTTCCAAGCCTTGCTAATTCAGAATCTGGTCGCGCATTGATGGCTGATGCTAATAATAGGTTTGCTGAAAGAGCAGAGAAAATTGCTGATTTTTCTAGAAATCTATACAAAAAGAACGAGTTTAACCTTACAGCAGTTCAAGAGTACGATGCAAAACTTGGTGCAGTATTGCCTAAAGACTTTTACGAAAAAGTTAATAAAGTTCCAAAATCAAAAGATTTAGGTATCCCATCTGCAAGAGGTGTTAAATTTTTAGGATTTGAATAATGCCAATAGCTCGATATGAAATGCCTGATGGCAGAATAGGTCGATTTGAAGTTCCAGAAGGAACTACACCAGAACAGGCTCAAAAGTTAATTGCTGAGTCTTTGGGTGGACAAGACCAAAATCAATTAGGTAGAGATATTGGTCGGCAATTAGGTCTTACTGCTAGGGCTGCTACTACAGGTGCAGCAGGACTTCCTGTATTGGCTGGTGATGCTCTTAATACACTCATTAACCTTATTACAGGTGGTGTAGGCAAAGTAACAGGAACAGAGATTCCTAGATTGCAGATGCCTAGCCAAGTTCTACAAAGAGGCATGACACAAGTCGGATTGCCAGAAGCAGAGACTAGAGGCGAGAAGGTAATACAAGATATTACTTCTGCTGTATCGGGTGTTGCTGCTCCTGCTGCGTTAGTTCAAAGAGCATACCAGGCTGGTAAAACAGCATTAACACAGCCATCTGCTGTACAAAAGTTCTTTACTGAGAATTTACCTCTACAGACAAGTGCTGCGGTAGGTGGTGCTGGTGCATCGGCTGCCGGTAGAGAATATGCAGATGTTGGTGCAGGAGGTCAATTAGGTTTGGCAATGCTTGGCGGTATGGTAGCTCCTGGCACAGCAACTACAGCTATTCCAGCAGCAGGCAGAGCAGTTAGAGAGACAGTTCGCCCATTTACAGAGGCAGGCAGAGAAGTAATTACTGGTAATGTATTACGACAGTTGGCAAATCAACCAGAAACTGCTGTTCGTAGGATGCAAGAGTTCCAACCACAAGTGCCTGGATACACACCAACCACAGCACAAGCAAGTAGAGATGTAGGCTTAATATCAGCAGAAACTCCTATTCGCGCATTAGATGTTACAGGCAAGTTTGCTGCACAGGCTAGTGAGGCTAATAAAGCAAGAATGGCTATTATTGACAGATTAGCTAAAGACCAAGATGCCGTTAATATTGCTGTTGCTAATCGAGAAACTGCTACTGCACCAATGCGAGAGGCAGCGTTTGCTGCATCAACACAAACACCACAACAAATACAGTCTGCTATCTCTTTGGTAGTTAATAAACAGATTGACGATATTTTAGCTTCTGATGTGGGTAAGCGATCTACAGTTATCAATGCTATGAACTTTGCTAAAAACTCTGTAAACAGAGCAGATACAGTTGGATCACTTTATGAGGTTCGCAAGGATCTAAGAGCAGCAGCACAAGGTCTTTTGGATAGAGAAGGTTCTGCATACAGTCTAGCAAAAGGACAGCTAGAAAGCGTTATTAAGGCTGTAGATGATGTAATTGATTCGTCTGCACCTGGATACAAAGACTATCTAAAAGTCTATGCTCAGAGAAGCAAAAATATTGAGAAAGTAGAAGCAGCCCAAGGCTTTAGAGGTAAAGTTCTTTCTACAATTCCTGATCCTATTAATGTAGGTCAGTTTATGATTTCTCAACCTAAATTTGTTAATGCTATCCGAGCAGCAGCAAAAGAAACAGATATGTCTCAGATGCAGGTAAAGATTTTAGAACGAGTTGGCAGAGACTTAGATTCTGGTGTTCTTAACAAATCAGGCAGAGTGCCAGGATCAGATACATTTAAGAATCTTTCTACAGCTAATGTTATCGGTGGAATCATCGGAAAACAGATGTTCGGAGAAGTACCGGCAGCAGCAAACAAGGTGGTAGCACCTCTTAATTGGCTTTACAATGGCACAGATGATCAAATTAGAGAATTATTGGTCGATGCTATGTTAGACCCTAAATTAGCAGCACGATTGATGTCTAAAGCATCTACAACAAACATAGAACCAATTAGTAAAGAATTACAACGGAAAGCACTAAGCCTTGGGTATGGTGCTACATTCGGAATAACAGAGTAATTAAGGAAAATCATGGCATATACAAAATACTCACTAACCCCTGCTAATAACACTGCAGCACCTCCAGATGGTGCGCCAGAGGGAATGCTCCCTTCTGCGGTAAACGATACTATGCGCGATATGATGGCGCAGATCCGAGACTGTGGCGATGGTATTCGTGATGGCACATATACCATGACTGCTGCCAAGATTACTGGTGGAACAATTACAGGCATTACAGATCTAGCAGTAGCAGATGGTGGTACAGGTGCATCTACAGCAGCCAACGCAAGAACAAACCTTTTAGCAGTTGGTTATACGGCTACTACAGGCTCTGCAATTATTCCTAATGGAACAACAGGTGAACGAGATGGTAGTCCGGCAGCAGGCTATTTCCGCTATAACTCTACAGTCGGTAAGTTTGAGGGTTATAACGGAACTGCTTGGGGATCTGTAGGCGGTGGAGCAACAGGTGCTGGTGGAGATGAGGTATTTGTAGAGAATGGTAGAACTGTTACTACATCTTATACTCTGTCTACAAACAAAAATGCAGTATCTGTTGGCGCAATTACGATAAATGCTGGTGTAACAGTAACAGTTCCTTCTGGTGCTAGATGGGTGGTATTGTAAGATGAAAACCACTAAAATATACAAAAGGAGTAAATAATGTCTATTGTCTTACAAGGCTCAACATCGGGTAGCGTTACATTACAAGAACCAGCCGTTGCTGGTACTACTGTATTGGACTTGCCAGCCACAAGCGGAACTGTTCTTGTTGGCGGTACGCAGAATATTCCTAAAGCCGCATTACCTACTGGTTCTGTGTTGCAAGTAATTAGTTCAACTAAAACTGATACAGCATCCACAACAACAACTGGTTCTTGGCTTGATGTAACTGGACTTTCTGTTTCTATTACCCCAACAACTTCTTCTAGCAAAATAATGATTTTTGGCAGATTAACTGGTGCTGGAACTTCTATGACATCAAGATTGCAAATGAGATTAGTAAGAGATTCAACCGCAATTTCTATTGGTGATGCAAGTAGTAACAGATTACAAGTTTCAGGCGGGGAATTATATTATGGTGCAGATAATTCAACTTTATCTAACACAACTATAACTTTCTTAGATAGTCCAGCAACTACTTCTTCTACAACTTATAAATTACAAATACGAAATGGAAATGCAAGTGCAACAATTTATGTTAATAGAACAGAAAGCAATCCCGATAACAATACAGCTCCTGTAGCAACATCATCAATTACAGTCATGGAGATAGCGGCATGAACCATAAAGCTATATATAAACTATATCCGCAAGTCGTTACTATTGATGACGGCACAGGTGCTTTTGATAAAGATGGAAACAAAGTCGAAATTGATATGGCTTTGGTTGATGCTTGGCAAGACCCCGAAGCATACATTGCAAAGCGTCAGCGTGAATACCCACCCATCACCGATTACATTGATGGTGTAGTAAAGGGTGACCAAGCACAGATTGATAAATACATTGCTGACTGCTTGGCGGTCAAAGCTAAGTATCCGAAGGGAGTGTCATAAGTGTTCTTTACTTACGCACATTACAAGCCTGAAGGCGGTCTTTTCTACATAGGAAAAGGCAAGCGTAGGCGTGCGTACGCTATGGATGGTCGTAACTCCCATTGGCAGAACATTGTCAATAAATACGGCAGACCTCATGTAGAACTGCTGGCTCGTTGGGATACAGAAACCGAAGCACTCGACCACGAAAAGCTGTTGATTTCATGCTTTAGAGATATGGGCTATAAGTTAGCCAACAAAGCAGAAGGCGGTACGGGTGCATCAGGTTACAAGTTTACCGATGAGCAAAAGAAAAATTTATCATTAGCCCACATGGGTCAAGTTTCTTGGAACAAAGGTTTAAAGGGTGTTCAGACAGCTTGGAACAAAGGTTTGCCAATAGCAGAAAAGGCGGCACAAGCACTATCTGTAAGAATTAGTTGTGTAAAATGTCGCAAAGAAGGTAAGGTTGGCTCAATGTTTGCAAGCCACATTAATCGTTGTGATGATGTTAAGCCATATAAAGCTAGAGCCACAGTTAACGGAAAAAGAATACAAATTGGTAGATTTAAAACCAAAGAAGAAGCACAAGTATTTCAAGATAATTATTACAAAGAACACAACATTGTTCGCACATCTTGGAATAAAGGAATACCAATGTCTGAAGCATCTAAACAAAAAGTAAGTGAATCTCAACTTAAACGATTCAGAAAGGCTCATTAATGGCTTCAATTATTACGGCTACAGTCAGCTCAGGGCTTACCCAGCAAGCTGATAACTCTGGTGTATTACAGTTAGCATCGGGTACTGGTAACTTAGTTACTGTGCCATCGGTAACAGGCACAGCAATGGTTAGCGGTAATATGCCAGCGTTTAGTGCTTATCAAAGTTCTGCACAAACTTTATCTTCAGCAACATTTACAAAATTGCAATTTCAAACAGAAGAATGGGATACTGCAAATTGTTTTGATAACACCACAAATTATCGTTTTACACCTAATGTTGCTGGTTATTACTTAGTTACTGGTTCAATGACTTTGGGTGCAAGCAATTCAAATAATTTTGTCCAAATATACAAAAATGGTTCAGTAGCTAGATATGGTTCACAAAACACAGTAGATAGAAGTCAAATATCTGCTTATGTATATTTAAATGGCTCAACGGATTATATTGAATTGTATGGAAGGGTTGTAACTGGTCAAGTTTTAGATGCCGCCTCTACGAATACTTATTTTCAAGCCTGTTTATCAAGGACTGCATAATGCTATACGACAAAATCATGGCTCTATATCCTAGCCTTACACAACAGGATTTCCTAACTGTAATCACACTACAAAACGATTCAGACGGCAAAGGCGATTACATCAAGTCTTGGAATCACCCAACCTTGCCAAGACCAACAGATGAGGAGTTAGCATAAGTGCAAGCCCAAGTTTATTTAGTTTCTAACAAACTGAATGGCAAGCAATATGTCGGGCAGACTATTAACCCGCATTTGCCGCTTGGGCATGGTCGCATTATGAAAAGTGCGTATAAGTTACATGGTAAAGATAACTTTGACTACGAGCCACTTTGTACAAGCATTGAAAATAGAGCCACGCTAAACGCAATAGAACGCTTTTGGATAGCCGTATTAGATACAGTAGTACCCAATGGCTATAACATTGAATTGGGTGGTTCTGAAGGCTCTACATGGACTGAAGAACGCAGACGCAAGCACAGCCTAGCATTGACTGGAAGAATTCATCGCAGACCGCTTGGGAGCAAATCGGGTGCAAAAGGCAAAAAATGGTCAGAAGAAAATAAACGCAAATTGTCAGAAGCCCTTAAAGGCAGACCATCTGCAAACAAAGGCACTAAGCATAAAGAAGAAACCAAAGCAAAAATGTCCGCAAGTCAAAAGGCTTATTGGGCAGAACATGGTAGTCCTAACAAAGGTCGCAAACACAGCGAAGAAACTAAAGCTAAGATGCGAGCATCAAGAGCAAAAAGAATTTATTCAGACGAGGATAAAATGAAAATTAGTCAAGCCATTAAAGTATGGCATCAACAGCGTAAGGAGCAATCATGCCACCAGTAACCATTGACGGCACAAGCGGTATCACGACACCGATGTATGGCGGTGCTATTAGTAGCAATGCCGTTACTCCTGTTGTGGGAATGAAGAACAGGATAATAAACGGAGCGTGCGTGATTGACCAGCGTAATGCTGGTGCTAGTGTTACGATTACAAATACAAGTGCATCGACATATACATTAGATAGATGGTTTGGTTATGGAACTGTTGCATCAAAATTTAGTATGCAACAAAATGCTGGTTCTGTTACACCACCAATTGGATTTACTAATTATTTAGGATGCACTTCATTAAGTGCTTATTCTGTTGGTTCAGGCGATTTATTTCAATTTTCTCAAAACATTGAAGGTTTCAATACTGCTGATTTGCAATGGGGTTCTGCTAATGCTAAAACTGTAACTCTTTCATTTTGGGTTCGTTCTTCATTAACTGGCACTTTTGGTGGTTCTTTAACAAATGGTGCGGCAGATAGAAGTTACCCATATTCTTATACCATTTCTTCAGCAAATACTTGGGAATATAAAACAATTACTGTTGCTGGTGATACCACAGGAACTTGGGTTGGAGCAACTAATGGTATTGGCTTGCGTGTTAGATTTTCATTAGGTGCTGGTTCAACATTTAGTGCAACTGCAAATACATGGGCTACTGGCGATTATATTCAGCCAACTGGTGCAACATCCGTAGTCGGCACAAACGGAGCAACTTTCTACATCACAGGAGTTCAGCTAGAGGTAGGCAGTACAGCTACTAGCTTTGATTACAGACCTTATGGAACTGAATTGGCTTTGTGTCAGAGGTATTACGAAACTTTAGGTTTTGGTTTATTGGGAGTTGCTAATAGTTCTACTGGTATTTGGGCTCAAATGCTTTTTAAAGTTCAAAAAAGAGCCACCCCGACTGTTGGTCTTTATACAGCAACCCAAACATGGGGACAATTTGGAGTAGCAAATAGAAACTCATCTAGTGTAAGTATTGGTGATTCTGCAAATACAAATACTAGCGGTTCTATATCACGAATTGAAGGGTTTTCGAGTATGACTGCAAACGCACCATTAGGCTGTTTAACTGATATTGTATTTACTTTATCTGCGGAGCTATGATGTATAAACAATGTAAAGACACTAGTACTAATCAAATAACTAATTGCATAATTCGCCTTGCAGATGGCTCTGCTATCCCATTCGACCCCGCAAATACAGATTTTGCTAACTTCAAAAAAGAAGTCTTAGCTGGTGCAGAACTGCAAGATGCCGATGGGAATGTGATGACGGATGCTAGTGCGTACATTGCGAGCTTGCCATGATAGATTTAGTTGACAAAAACGAGGCAGCCTTGTCTGCTCACGAGGCTGTCTGTGCTGAACGCTATACAGGTATCAATGCTAGGCTAAAACGCTTAGAACAAATCCTAATAGGTTCGGCAGCTTTTATTATTGCTATTCTACTTTCTCTTGTCTTGAAATTAAATTAATCCTATGAACTATGTCCGATCAATTTGGGTTTTTAGAGGGTGCAAAGTCATTTAGCGAAAGCGTAAAGACAGGAAAAGAAGCAGGCAAAGCTATTGGTGCATCTATTGAGGATGTCCAAAAAGAAGCAGCCTCTGTAGCGCAACAAAAAGCCTTAGAACGCAGAAGGCAGATTAGAGAAGCAGAAGTAGTAAAAGAGCAGTATTTCAAACGAGCCATGATCCAATGGCAAAAACAAGAAGATATAAGAATAAAAGAAGAACAGGTCAAGAAAGACTTTGTAAAACATCATGGTCAAAAACGATGGTCAGAAGTAGAAACCATTAAAGCAAAGATTGAAAAACAAGAAAAGGAAATAGAAAATGAGTTTAGGAAAGATCTGGCAGAAGTTAGGCGAGTTATGTGGATGTGTTATGCGTTGGCTGCGGTCATCGCTTGGTATCTAACTTGGGGCATTAAATGATTACTTTATTCACTACACTTATTTCATTCCTTACTGGTGGTTTACCTAGTCTTTTAGGATTCTTCCAAGATAAGTCCGATAAGAAACACGAATTAGAACTTGCAAGACTCCAGACCGAAAGAGAGATGGAGTTGTTAGAAAAAGGTTATGCTGCACAAGCTCGTGTAGAAGAAATAAGAACCGAGCAAGTTGCTATGCAAACCCAAGTACAAGAAAGACAATCCTTGTACGCACACGATATAGAAATTGGTAAAGGTGCTGCACAATGGGTAACTAACGCTAGGGCGATGGTTAGACCGGCAATCACATATGGTTTATTCCTTATGTTTGCTTTTGTAGAAGTATTTGGATTTTGGTTTGCATATCATAAAGATGTGCCATTCGATGTAGCTCTCAATCTCTTGTGGGATGATGAGACTCAGATTATTTGGGCATCCGTTGTTTCCTTTTGGTTCGGAACTCAGGCGTTCTCACGAAAATGAGTTTAGAGCATCGTGTCATTGACATGATTAAACACCACGAGGGTGTAAAACAAAGACCTTACCAATGCCCTGCATTGCTTTGGACTGTTGGTGTAGGTCATGTTATAGATCCTAACCATGCTAGAGTACCACTAGCAGAACGAAAGGCTCTGCCCATTCCTAGCGGATGGGATCGAGTCTTAACGATGGGAGAAGTAGATGAAATTCTTGCAAAAGATTTGGCGAGGTTTGAAAGCGGAGTTCAACGATTATGTCCTAGTGGGCTTACTCCTGGTCGGTTTGGCGCACTTGTGTCTTTCGCCTTCAATGTTGGACTCGGTAATCTCCAAAATTCTACCCTTCGGATGAAACACAATAGGGGTGAGTATGAGGCTGCTGCCGATGAGTTCCTAAAGTGGAATAAAGCCAGTGGTAAAGAATTAAAAGGGCTTACAAACAGGCGCAAAGACGAAAGAGCTTTGTACCTTTCATAAAATCTTTCCGTACTTAAACAAGGTGTTCTTATCTACTAAGAAAGCCTTTTTGATCTGACTATCCCCCTCCCCTATAAATTCTACATACTGTAGTTTGCTTAGGAAGATGCACTTAAATATGTGCTTGACCGGCATGATGACAAACATCTGCCCATCGTAGAAAACCCAGTAATCAGCTTGGGTAGCCATTAATCCTGAGTCTTTCCCATACATCTCTATCTCTACAACGATATTGCCTGTTCTTTGGCTCATAGGGTCAAACTTCACCTCTACAGCCTTATCGATCTCTGGTATCCATATATCGTACCCCTTAAAAGCGTTTACAAGGGTCGCACAAGGGTATTTCTTGCGTAGGATAGCCAAGACCCTTTCCTCTATCTCCAAACCCCTCTGTAAGTCTTTTTGAAAAGTCATAAAGCCACCCTGATCGGTAGGGGGGTGGCACTCCTTGAAAGGGTGTAGCATTGCGCTACTAATGCCGATCTCATCGGGGGTTACATACAACTAACTACAGAACCACAAATTGTACATACTTGTAGCTTACCACCGACAATAAGTGTCTGTGTCTGACAAGCATACGCACTACCTAGTAACATAT
>Ga0247723_1002342_pt1 | contig 10174 bp, 2 predicted proteins | sample MSEWelMarce5H_FC_FD_189079 | JGI IMG/M metagenome (GOLD analysis project Ga0247723, IMG submission 189079) | Subsurface sediment microbial communities from gas well in West Virginia, United States - MSEEL Well Study Marcellus 5H_FC | ecosystem: Environmental > Terrestrial > Deep subsurface > Rock...
GGTGCAACTCACGGATTTGTTGTAGGAGACAACATTGAAGTTGTTCTTCCCGTTTCTGCAACTCCGAGTGCTAAAGAAATTACTGCCAATAGAGTAACCATTACAACTGCTGCAGGACATAATTTTTCTCTTGCTGACCAAATTGAGATGAATCTTCCTACTGTGGCTACAGTAACCAATAAAGTTTTGTCTTTGAGTGATGTAACTCTTACTACTTCTAGCGCTCACGGATTCTCCGTTGGTGACTGGATTCTTCCAAATTTGCCTGCGTCTACCCCACTAACAAGCATTTCCAGTGTTACAAGAAAATACACAAAAGATGTTGCTCAGTCAGACAACTGTCAGGTCACTTTAAATACGGGAACGCACAAGTTTTCTGTGGGAGACCTTATCGTTGTGAATGTTGGAGTTACGTCCACAGTGGTCCCAACCCAGCGGGCCAGTTCTACAAGAACTAAAACATTGACTTTTGCTTCAGCACATAACTTTAGCGTTGGAGAAAGCGTCACTATCACAAGTATTAATGCTAACTACAACGGAACATACATGATTGATACTGTAGTAGATTCTACGTCTTTCACATATGTGGTTCCTAATAAGACTATTGACGTTCTTAATAAATCTTTGACTTCTAATGTGGCTACTCTGACAACTTCGGCTCCACACCTTTTTGCAGTTGGAGAATCAGTAACGGTGTCTGGGGTGGATGCGACTTTTAATGGAACTTATATTATTACCGCCATTTCAGCGGTCACATTTTCATACGCAAAAACTGCGTCTGATGTAGGTAGTACAGCGGTCAGCCCAGTGGGTAGCGTAGTTAATACTTTGTCTGAGTCCACAACTTCTGCTGGTGGCTCTGCTTCTGTTCGTAACAATATTATTGCTGACGGCTACAATGGAACTAAAGTTGTGACAGCAGTGACATCAACAAGTCTGTCGTATTTTTATTACGGTCTAAACCAGATTACGACATCCAGTAATATTGCTGGGACCTCCCCAACTATTGTAAATACGACAAATAAGATATTGAATAAAACAGTAGATATTACGACAAAAGCACTGACAGACAATGTCGCTACCCTCACTACATCAACCCCGCATGGTTATGCAATTGGCGATGTCATTGTGGTAGCCGGTGTTGATGCCACGTTTAATGGTACACACACAATTACTGCAGTAACTGCAAGCACCGTTTTATACGCTAAGACAGCTACAAATGTCGTATCAATAGCATCTACTGGCACCATAACTAAGGGTGTTCAAATTACGTCCATCCCGACCACGACTTCGTTCGTTTACTCAAGGTAGGTTCTAAATGGCACAGGTAGCAGGTTCGTTTAGTTCAAGGCCCTCAGTAACACTATATTTTAACTTTACAGAAACATCCACAAACGCAGCAGCGAACACATCTGTTGTTTCGTGGAGCATTCAGCTTATTGGTAACAACGCTTCATGGGGTCTTGACTATGTAAGTACTTGGGCTGTCAACGTCAATGGTGTTGGCTATAGCGGACTGTGGAGCTATGACTTTAGGTCAAATAACGCCCCAGTTATTGCGAGTGGAACTACAACAGTAACGCACGATACTAATGGTGCAAAAACAATTTCTGCTAGTGCCAGTGCAACTGATAATGCTGGAGGTTTGGGGTCTGCTAGTGCATCTGGCTCGCTGGCTCTCACAAACTTTGACCGTTCCCCGAATACTCCTAGTGCTCCAACACTAACTCGAACGTCTACGGGAACATCAGTTACCATCACCCATGTTGCTCCAGCCACTCCAATCAAAAACAGCGGTCCAGCTATTACCGCGTACTTTTATCAGTACAGTACCAACAACTCAACGTGGGTTGCTCTAGGTAGCTCGGCTACTACAACATTCACATGGAACAGTGCTGTAAGTACTACTCCGTACTATTTTAGAACTGCTGCACAGAACTCTGACGGTACATCCGCATATTCAACTGGTACGTTAATTGCTGCTGTGCCGTCTGTTGTAACCGGTTTAACGGCTACCCCGAGTACCACGGTAGATAACCAGGTTGCACTTTCTTGGACTGCATCGGCAACGGGAAGTCCCACATCATACAAGTTATATGTGGATGGGGTCTATAAAAGAGCAGTATCTATTACCAGTGCAACTATTACATCTGCGGATGGAATTGCCGGCGGAAACACATATTCATTTGGTGTGAGTGCTGTAAATGCAATTGGTGATAGTGCAATTGCGGCAGTATCAAGCGTAGTAAACTCTCGCCCATCAGTTCCTCAAAGTGTGGCTGCTACAAGTAGCACTACTACATATCGAGGGATAAGTATTTCTTGGTTGGCTCCCGCGGTAACGTCCGGGACAATCACTGCTTATGACATTTATGTAGATGGAAATGCGACAGCGGCGGAGACTGTCTCTGGTACAACCCTGTCCACTACTATCACTACAATTACTTCGGGTGGGACTAATCTCTCACCGGGTACAAGTTATTCAATCACCGTAAAAGCAACAAACGGTATTGGTCAAGGTTCGGCCTCAGTAGCTTCAAGTGCTGTCCCGGGTGATGTTCCCAGTGCTCCAACATTTCTTACTCTGCAGAGTAATCCATCAACAGATGCCAGGCTTGATTTAACGTGGAGTGCGCCAAGTTTTACATACGGAACTTTAACTGGCTATGACATTTACACAGCCACCTCTGCTGGTGGTACTTACACTCTAGCTAAAACAGTTTCTGGGGCAACCACATCCACATTTATTGACTCAACTAATGGTCTTGTTGTTGGTACCACTTACTACGTTAAAATTACTGCTAGAAATGCTATAGCAGATGCAAACGCTGGTGTCTCAACAAACTTTTCTAGTGTACTTAGTGTTCTTTCTCCGGGTGTCCCGAGTGCACCTCAAAACTTGGCTGCCGCTGTAAGTTCAACAGCATTCGAGGCAATAGTTTTGACCTGGGATGCACCATCTAGTGTTGCGGGTGGAATTACTGGTTATACAGTATATTCTGTTGATGCAGTTACCAGTGCTCTTACTCAAATTGGTACTACAGCTTCTGCCACTAGAACATTCACTGCTACGGGGCTTACTCGAGGTCAAGCCTATAGGTTTGCTGTAAAAGCAAGAAACACTTATGCAGATAATGAAGGTATTGCAAGTGCGTCCTCCAATACTGTTGGACCAACAACTGCTGCAGGTCCACCAAATGCTCCAACATCGCTTGTTGCCACTGCCTCTACAACTATTGCAGGTAGAATTTCTTTGGCGTGGACTGCACCTGCAGTAACTTACGGAGGGCTGACTGGCTACACGCTCTACGATGGAGCTAATGCAGTAGTAACTTCGGGGATTGCATCTGGGGCTACTAGTTTTAATGTTGACGGTCTTCTAGCCGGCATTGATTACACATTCTATCTTCGAGCCAGAAATGCTTTGGCAGACACTGTTGGAACTTTTAGTTTACCGTCTAACTTAGTAACTACTCAAATCTTTGGTTCGCCAGCTGCGGCAACAAGTCTTGTTGCAACTACGTCAACGACCATCCCAGGCCGCGTTGTTCTGACATGGACTGCTGGAGCTAACACTGACAGGTTCGAAGTCTTGTTTGGACTTACTAACCCCCCAACTACCAGCTATGGTTTCACAATTCCTACTGCCGTAGCGTCTGCAAATACTGCGACTGTTGATGGTTTGACTGGTGGTTTGACATACTACTTCAGACTGAGAAGTCAGAATACAATTACTGACTACAGTCAGCTGACAGGTACAGAATCTTCTGTAGTGTCTGCCGTACCTATCAATACACTGACTGCATCAGTATCAAATGTAGAAGTTTCTAATACAACAAATATCGCTATTGAAACGGGAGTGTTCTCTATTGCTCTCACTCCTTCAGCTACAACTTTTAGCTACGATGTTTCCGCCACAAATAACGTTCCTACAACAGCAATACCGGCAACGGCATCGGCTACCCTAGTAAACAACACCAACACAAGTTTGAATACAGTTCCCGGTACTCCTACCGCTATTACAGTTGCAGGATTCACTACACTGAGCTACGCAAAAGTTGGCACAAACGTTTCAGAAATTCAAGTGTCTTCTGGTTCGGTAACCAATGCCACAAACCGAGATATTTTTAATGGAACATACACGGTCTTTGATGTCACAGACAATGTAGGTGCAAACACAGCTTTTATTAGGTATCCAAAGACCGCTTCTAATATAACTGAAATTACTTCTACGGGTACCGTTACCAATAACAGTAATACTATCTTCAACACTTCTAGAGCAATTATTAGTGACATGACAGATGACACATTTACTTTCTCTAAAACAAATGCAAATGTTGAAGATTCTGCTGCGTCTGGTTCGGTAGTAAATATTACAAATAGAGATGTATTTAACATCGGTAATTTTGCTTCTGTTATTTCAAAAGAAAACCATAACATTATTAAGTATGTGCCACTTGCAAACGACGGTTCTGCCCCCGCTCCAATATCACTTGGTACGGTTACAATAACACAAGCTTCCTCAGGTGTATTTACATTAAATGCTCATGGATTGATTAATGGAACGCTTGTATACATAACAACAACTGGAGTTCTTCCCGGTTCTCTGGCTGCATATAGACAGTACTATGTTAGAAATGTAACTGCAAACACATTTAATTTGTCTATATCTCTTACTGGTGCTTTGATTAACACAACATCTGGAACTCCGTCTGGAACGCACACTCTATATCTCCCACTGGCAACACAAGGCGGGAGAGAGCTACTGGCTCCGTACGGGGAGGCAACCAGAGGGGAGAAAACTTCGAGTCTAGAAGTGAAATACCGCTCGGGGTGGCTCGGATAAGATAGACTCTTATAGAATGACAAATACAGGAGTTGACAAATACCGTGGCTGAACTGGAACCTGCATACGAGCTGGCACCTACATACAGGTACTTCACTGTTGACCTCATATCTAATGAGGTACTAGCCGAGATTCCTTTTGAAGGAGTCAGCTATGCTCGCGCCATTAAAGGTGCAGGCAATTTTTCTGGCTCAATTCCCGTGAATGATGAGACATCTGGTTTGTCTCTGTATGAAAACACCATGCCCGGTAATACCGGACTCTTTGCGGTTCGAAATGGGGTTTGTGTTTGGGGCGGAATTATTTGGACTCGGCGGTTTGATGTTGTCTCCCGCGTGCTTCAAGTAAATGCTTCTGAATTTACAAGCTACTTTTATCATCGTCGTATTTGGAAAACGTGGAACAGTGATTTCGGGGCCACGCTCCGTGTGTCTGGACAATTAGCTGAAGTTACTTTTGATAGTGGCGTCTCGACAGCAATTGTTCCTGATTCTAGAATTAGACTTAGCTTCCTAGAACAAAATCAGATTAAATACAACGGATACTATGTTGTGGCTGCATCACCTGCGCCCAGGACAACACCAAACCCTACAACAACAGTTTTTAACTTGGATGGACCCAACACAAAAGCAAAAGTTAAATCAGGTTTGGTAAAAGATGGCGTAGCTACTCTGATAACTGATGGTCCTCACGGGCTGTCTTCTACAGACACCGTTGACATTAGGATGGAGTCTGGGAATATCCCGTCCGGTTCATACAAACTTACTTCTGTCGGTGGGTCCAATTCAGACCAACTAAGTTTTGCACTCTCTCAGAGTGACATTGCCCAAGCAGATATGGTTGGCGACGTTACCCGACCAATTCCTGATGGAGTTTACTACGACGTAACGGTAAGCATTCAAACAGATACCTATGAGTACATCAGAAATCTTATTGATGGAGTATTCAAAGATTTTATTGGCATTGAATTTCCTAATCAGTATTTAGAACCTGGAATTGTAACTTCAACCAACATAACCAATGTCACTGCCGCTAATGGGTTTGCTGAAATTGAAACAGAAGAGCCTCACGGGTTGGTAGTGGGCCAGGCTGTACGAGTAAAAGACCTTGATGTTCTTTATGACGGGGAGCATGAAGTTGCTGAAATTTCTCCCACCTCGGATACAACTTTTAGATTTGCTAGTGGGGCTACACAAGTTAGCACGCCTGTCTCTGTTTTAGATAGATTTGTTGACTACATCATGTCTGTAGATGAGAAGACTGTTCTTGTCCACACAACTACTGACCACGGATTTAAAGTTGGTCAAAGAGTTGAAATGATTACCGAGTTTGACCTTGGAAGTTTTACTTCAGCTTTCAATGGTATTTTTACTATCAAAACTATTCCTGACCCTAAAATCTTTCTGTACGATGTGACAACACCGAGTAGGCTTCCACTCACAAAATTTACGCAGCCTCTTATCACTAAAGACGGAACCACGTACGAAATTTCTCGCGGGAAGCTAATAAACAATGTTGCAACTTTAAAAACGGCAAGCCCCAATAATTTACAAATTGGAGATAGTATCACCGTCTCTAATGCGAACATCACGCTTCCTATTGCTAGTAAATCTTTTGATGCTCCAAGTAGCACTGCAACACTAAAAACCTCAACGGTACACCCGCTGTCTGCTGGCGACATTATCAAAGTTGTTGGTCTTCGGGACTCGTCGCAAATTACTCAAAAAACAATTTCTGGTGCGGGGGCTACGCGGTCGGTCACTCTTACGACAGAGAAGCCACATAACTTTAAAGTTGGCGACGCTCTAACAATTACAGAGATGAAAGATAACTATGTCGTTGCCAGGAAGCAGTTAACTAGCGGTACGGCTACTATTACAACATCACTCCCTCACGATATTGCAGTCGGCAGTAAAGTTTCTATCTCAAATCTTCAAGACATCTACTCAGTTTCAAAGTATAGTCTGGCAAAAAATGTTGCTACAGTGACTATTGCTGGTTCTACTGGTCACAACTTTAAAGTCAATGATGAAATTAGAATCTCTAACCTAAGAGATTCATACAAAGTTATCAGCAAAGAGATGAACAGAGGAGTAATAACTCTGACCACAGACTTTGCACACAACATTAAAGTCTCAGATAAAATTACAGTTATTGGTGTGGGGCCTATCCGGTTTGACGGGTCATGGACTGTAAAAGAAGTCACTGACACTAGAATTTCATATGACACCAAGACAGCAGCCGAAGTAGTTACTGCGGAATCAAATTATCAAGCTGCCCGTGCGGCAGCGGTGGCTTCTGGTGTTTCTAACCCTGACGCATCGCCAACAGTAGTTGCTGCTCTTAAAAATTTGAACAACCTACTTAACGGATTTAGTGCTTCTTGCGCCCCCACTGCTATTCCTTCTGGTGTTGTATCATCTAACACAAGTTTGTTTAATGGGACGTTTAGAATATCTGAAGTCCCTGCTGGCAATCTTCAGGTCAAATTTAATCTCAGAGGTAATTCGGTTGCCCCAACAAATGCCTCAACATATAGCCACACACTAGCAAAAGGTTCAGCGACAACTGACACCTGCACAATTGAAACTAACAGTGTGTCTGGTGTTGTTGTTGGAGACATCATTACTGTCACTACGGCAAATGCTCGGTTTGCTGGAACTTTTGAGGTAACTGGAGCTGTGACAACATATGGCAATCAAACTAATTATAGGTTCGCTGCAACTGGCAATGCAAAAGAGTGGCAATCTCAGCTACAGTATTTGGGTTACTATACTGGAGCAATTGATGGCGACTTTGGTCCGTTATCTAAAAGTGCAACAAGGGCGTTTCAGACTGACCAAGGTTTAAAAGTTGACGGTATTGTCGGGCCAATTACTACAGCTGCGTTAAGAGCGGCTACCTCGTTTACCACCTCGTGGTCAACAAAAACTATTTCCTACAAATTTGCTGGAGCAGAGACTGGCTCAACAAATCTTTCTGGTTCAGTATCAAATGTTGTCTCCCTGTCTGGTCCAAGTATTTTTAACTCAGCTCCGGGGACTAAATTTACGGTAACTGAAAAAACAAGTAACACTTTTAATTACGCTCTTGCTGGCTACAACAATGTTGCACTCGTAAACGTCCCGCTTGCTGTTGCTACTGGAGAAACTCAAGCCACAGCCTCAACGGACAGTGTACACAATGGTACGCAGATTGTTACAAAAATTGATGGGCGAACACAGGTAAGTTTTGCACAAGCTCTCACAACTAATGTGACTAGTGTTCCAACGTCTGGTGTAGCAACAGCCAACAGTATTTTTAACGGCACTGCACCTGTAATTTCTAGATACGCAAGCTCAACAGTTTGTTCTTTAGTTTTGCAGTCTACTCAAGGATTTGCGGTAGGCAATACCATTACTGTTTCTAATTTGACTTCTCGGTATAACGGAAAAGTTGTTATCACTGGTGTAAATAGTGCAACTAGAACAATTACTTACTCCAAGGCAGGAGCTGTTGAGGGGTCAATTTCGGCGCAAGTTGCGTCAGCCGGGCTAGTTGAAGCTGTCAGAACCATTACTTCTGTAACAGATAACAGCATCGAATTCACACTTCCCGGCTACACGCAAAATGTTTTGGAAAGTTCCGTAACTTCTCCAGCCTACATTGAAGAAGTTTCAGTATTTAATGCCGAGACTGCAGTATCTATCACAGCAATAACAGCCAACAGTTCTGTTGTAGAGGCTAAGGCACTAACATCAAATGTTGCTACTCTGACCACAACTGAGCCTCATGGTCGTGTTGTTGGGGACACGGTGATTGTTGCTGGTGTTGATGCAACATTTAACGGAACCTATACCATCACTGCGTTGCCCACTACAAAGAGTATTTCATATGCTAAAACAGCTTCAAATGTTACATCTACTTCTGCCACGGGGACTATCTCTAGTTTGGCAAGTGACATTAGTTTTACTAGAAGTCATGCAAAAAACATTGAAGAAGTGGCTATTGCGGGTTATGGTCACGCGACAGTTTACCCTCACATTGAAGTTGCCACTTATGGTCCATATCCTGCTAACTCGGATATTGGCATTAAATTTTCCACAAATAGTTACTCTGGAAAAAATGTTACCCCCACCTTGTATCGAGGATTCGAGCTCACAAATGTTGGTGAAGCCCTAGGAAAATACGCAGACAATATTGACGGATTTGAGTACCGTATTGACTGTGCGTATGACGAAAGCACTGGGTCTTTTACAAAAACATTTGTGCTAATCCCCATTGATTTTCCTGCCCCACCAGCTCCCGGCGGGGTGTCACCAATCAGTAGGTTTGGTGCGGACAAGGTTGTATTTGAATACCCCGGGAACATTATTAACCTTGCTTTAGATGAGTCGGCTGAAAACTCAGCTACACGATTCTTTGCTGTCGGTTCTGATGACACAATCTCTGTTGCGTCCGCGGTTGACCTGCTCAATGGCTCTACAGGCCGAGCGTGGCCTTTGCTTGATGATGACTACAAGCTGAAAGATATTACAGACAAGAGTGTTCTGTATGGTCACGCAATCCGATATCTTACTGAAAATAGACCACCAGATGCTTCACTAACTTTGGTTGTTAACGGCTCTCTTGACCCTCTTGTGGGGACATACAATCCTGGTGACTGGTGTAGTCTTATAGTTGACAACGATTTTGTTCGACAGAGACTTATTAGTGATTTAGAACCTAGAGATACTGTGATTGTAAGAAAAATTGATTCAATCAGTGTCACAGTTCCAGATGGAACTACGTTCCCTGAAACAGTAAGTTTGATTCTTGTCCCCGAGTGGGAGGTAGACAGGTTTGGCTACTGATAGGTCGCGAGCTAATCGCTCGCTGGGAAACAGAATTAATGATGTTAATGGTCGTCTTCGAGGAGTAGAAAATAACTCTAGCGACCCCACTATTTCAGATGGGTTCATTACCAGTGACCATCTTGGGATTGAGTCTGTAGACGAACTAGCCATTGCCCCGGGGGCAGTCACCGCAGACAAAATTGCTCGCGGTGCAGTAGGCACAGACCAGCTTGGTGTTGTCAACCAAATTGTCACAGACAATGACCTAACTATTTCTACTGGCCCAGACGGTTACGTAGCATTAGAAGGAGACAACTACCCACTTCCAGAGGCTGGTTCCACGTCTCTTCTCGGATTTGATGAGACGGGGCGGGTGATTCTCAGCGGTGCAGGAAGTCAAGGTCCTCAAGGACCACAGGGTGCAGCAGGTACTAACGGAACGAATGGCACTCAGGGTGCACAAGGACCCCAAGGCGCTCAGGGTGCGGACTCAACGGTAGCGGGACCTCAAGGT
>Ga0247723_1002343_pt1 | contig 10168 bp, 18 predicted proteins | sample MSEWelMarce5H_FC_FD_189079 | JGI IMG/M metagenome (GOLD analysis project Ga0247723, IMG submission 189079) | Subsurface sediment microbial communities from gas well in West Virginia, United States - MSEEL Well Study Marcellus 5H_FC | ecosystem: Environmental > Terrestrial > Deep subsurface >...
GTTTTATCTAAATATAAAAGAATTTTTTAATAACACTTACTCCAGCCACAGCCTTCTTTACAAGTAGCGCAACCATCTTGATAAACTAGTTTACCGCTACAGTCTGGACAGGTAGAAGCCGATCCAGTTACTTCCTCGCCTTGCTTAATATATTCTTTCAATACACGGGCAACTGCTTTGCTGAAAGTTGTCATGCTTTCAGTCTCGCTTTTGAGGATTTGCTCAACGATGAATTTAACATCAGCGCCGTGGCGTAGTGATAGTGAAATCAAACGAGTTAAGTCAGCATATTGAGTATTTTGGAATGCATCCTTGATATCATCAATTAGTCCGTCTTCACCAAAGGTTAATTGGTAATGACCTGTTTTCTTTTTAATTACCTTGCCTGATTTGATGCTTGAAGGAATGGTAATTTTATTTGCTTGTCCACCAAAGACTTCATATGGCTTCCCATCAAATAAGCCAACTAACACGACCCACTTTTCACCTTTAACTGTCAAGTGATGAATGTTGCAGTCTAGAACCTGTTTACGCTTTGGAGCCTTGTGTTGTTGGAATTCTTCTTCTTTCTTTGGTTCTGCTGTAATTAATACACCATCGCGTGAACCATCAACATAAACAGTAATTCCCTTTAGACCTAGCTTCCAGCCATTTAGGTATAATTCACCAACAACTTCTGGTGTTGTGCCTCTTGGAAGATTAATTGTTGATGAAATTGAGTGGTCAATATAATTTTGGATGGTCGCTTGGATCTTAACACGGTTCTGCCAATCAATATTATCACTCTCAACGAAGAAGTCTGGCACTACGTCAGTTTTCATCATTTCAAGATATTCCAATACGTTATGATGATAAACCTTGAAGTTGATCCAGCGATCTCCAAGCTGATCAATGAAATCAGCCTTTGTATTCATCTCTGATTGATCTAGTTTACGACGACGAATATAGAAGTTCTTGAATACTGGTTCAATACCAGATGAGGTTTGTGACTCAATAGAAACTGAACCTGTTGGGGCGTTGGTCAATAGAGCAATGTTACGGCGACCATGCTTTGCCATTTCCTTCTTGATTTGCTCTGGTAGGCGTTTGATGAATTCATTTTCTTTCTCTAGATCCCAGTTGAAGATTGGGAATGCACCACGTTCTTTAGCCATATTAACGCTCATAGCATAAGCTGAGTCGCGTAGCACCTTATAGATTTGGTCAATTAATTCAATACCTTCTTCTGAATCATAGCGAATACCACAGCGAGCAATGGCATCTGCTAGACCGTGCGTGCCTAAACCAGTTCTACGCCCATCTTCACAAGCCTTTAATAGTTTAGTCCAAAGCTCTTTTTCATTTTGTGTATCACATAGATTAATAATTGCATTGAGTTTTTCAATCTCAAGGTCAATCAAATCATCTGATAGGCGCATAGCTTTACGAGCTACTTGCTCAAAATGAGTTAAATCAAAATAAGCCTCTTTAGTAAAAGAGTTCTTTACAAAGTGCTTTAAGTTAATTGAAATTAAGCGGCAGCTATCGTAAGCAGACAGTGGAATCTCTCCGCATGGGTTTGTTGTTAAGGTCTTAAATTGTGGGTAGCTATGAGCTGGTAGGTTCTTTACAATATTGTCCCACATCAACAAACCAGGTTCGGCAGTCTTTGTGGCTGAATCTACTACTAGCTTCCAGATTTCCTTGGCTTTTACAACCTTGGTAAATTTTGGATTTGGTGAGCCAACTGGGAAATGAAGAGTAAAATCTTCATCAGCCTCTACAGCCTTCATAAAATCATCAGTAATACGGATTGATACGTTCGCACCTGTTACCTTGGTGAGATCGTGCTTCATTACTGCAAATTTTTCAACGTCTGGATGGCGAACGTCAATAGAAATCATAAGTGCGCCTCGTCGGCCATTTTGACCAATCATACGGCAAACATATGAATAAAAGTCAGCAAATGACCAAGCACCAGTTGTAGTACCAGCACTGTTATTTACTGGCATATTCTCTGGGCGTAAATCGGTAATATCGATACCAACACCGCAACGACGCTTAAATAGGTTAGCTAGATCCTTACCAGCATCAATAATTGATGTAACCGTATCTTCTGGGTTGGACACTACAACGCAATTACTTAGTGATGATAGAGCAAAGTTGTTACCAATACCGTACATTGGCGAGCCTTGTGGCACAACCCATTTGAAATCCTTAAATAGTTCAAGGATTTCTTCCTCTGACATAGCATTAGGATATTTTGCTTCAACGCGAGCAAATTCCTTAGCAAGACGACGATGCATGTCATCTGGCGTTAGTTCGTAATAATTCTCTTGCTTATCTTTTAGAGCGTATTTAAAGAACACGTTGGCAGCTAGGCCATCACCCTTAAAATACTTATTTGCAGCCTGTTGTACCTGTTGTTTGTTATACATATTATACCCCTATTAGTTCTTTCACTCTTACGACATTTTGTGCGCCAACAAGGCGTTTAACTTCCTCGCCGTCTTCAATCAACATAAAAGTTGGTACGCCTGTAATATTAAAATCTTGTGCCATTTCGTGCTCTTCATCGATATCAACAATTTGAAATTCAACTTCTTTAATTGATTCTTTTAATTGTTGAAATACTGGCTTTGCTTGTTTACATGGCGAACACCATGCAGCGGAGAACATTACAATTTTTTTCATTTATTTATCCTTTTCATAATTCTATAAGTAAAACAGTTGGTCTTATATTTAAAGCTTTTGCTACCATTAATCTTGTGTTGCCGCCAATTAACTCATAACTACCGCCGCGCCTAAGAACGATAGGAGCTGGTAATTCTTTATTAGACTGTAGGGCATTTTTAATACTTTCCCAATCTCTTCCGTATTCTTGAGATAGCTTTATTACGTCTTCAAGGTTTTTAATAGCCCAAGAATCAGTGTTTTGTAATTTTTTCCAAACCGAATCACTAAGAGGTTGTAAATTTTTTTGTACAAACTGCTTTTTAATTCGTTTGATTTCATCTTTAGAAAAATTATATCTATCAAATTCTCCTTTTTCATCTTCAAGAGAAGGTAAAACAAATTTAGCTGCGCTCTTTTCTAAAGATTCTTTTAACCTTATCTTAATCATGATACTGTCTTTTCCTTTTTGAAATTTTTATACTTCTTCTTTAATTCATCTTCTTGGCGCTTTGTTGCTTTTTCCATAATTTCTGTTGCAGATTCCGTGCTTTGTTGTAATACCTTAATCTTCACATTGGCTGTGTCCATGAAAATTGGGAATACCAATCCATCAGGGCCATTTCTGTTCTTAGCAACAAAAATACGGCCTTCGTTTGTGTTCTTATCCTTTATTGTTCTGGAAATTGTGAAAATAAAATCCGCGACGAAGCATTTATTGAAGGCTTCTGAAATGCTCTCCATCGTAATAACCTCTGCGTTGAGTCCGCTTCGGTTAGTCTGAGATGCAGTCCAAACAGGACACCCATAGATCTGTGCAATAGCCCGCATTTCTTCATAGATACTCTCCAGTTCGTTACGCTTCTCGCGTTGAGCATTGATAGGTTTAATTAGATCACCGTAATCAATAATAACCATATCAACTCTAAAATCTTTACGTTTTAATTTTTCAAGATGATTCTTGATGGTATTGGTTGTTGCTGATTTAGTTGGATATTCTTTTACAATTAATTTACCTTTTATATCTTTAATATTTTCCCAAACCAATTCTTTTTGCTCTTTTACATCTGATAGCATAATACCAGAAATACAAGAATCATAACGTAGCGCAACAACTTTGTCTTGAAGTTCTAATGAGTAATGTACAACATTCTTGCCAGCTTTTAAAGCTTCTGCTCCAAGATGCACAAGTGCCATTGACTTTCCAGCACCAGTTGGAGCAATGACAACACCAAGTTCACCCTTGCCTAAACCGCCCTTGGTGATACCATCAATAAGTTCCCAGCCAGTAGAAAGTGGATTACGCGCAGTAATCTCAAAGCGTTTAGCAAAGTCCAAAATGAAATCATAACCATGATTATTGTCGGTGCCAAGCTTTAGAGCATCATTAATAATCTTGCTGATCTCGTCATAAGACGAGTTCTGGATAAGACCAACGCTTTTAATCATAGCCTCTTTGAGTTTCTGCTTTCTACAGAAATCAAGTGAGACATCTTTAATGTGTTGTTCACCATCCAAAGAAAATTCATTAGTTTGGACGCGAGCATAAAAATCACGTACTTGTTTTTGCAATAATTCTGGTTCTTTATCAACTTCAGTACGCAAAATGGTAGTCATTGTATCCCGCGAAGGATGTGTACCATATTTTTTACGATAATCTAATACTTTTTCTACGAATAGTCTTAAATATTTAAGTTCTAGAAAGTTAGGATCTAGAACTTCGCTAATTTGATCGCAAAATACACGATCATCTAAAATGATTTGAACTAAATTCTCTTGAAACTTACTGCCAAATTTCTCAAATGATGCTTTTTCGTTTACAAACGACATCTTCTCTCCCCAAAGTTTGTCTACTATAACAAGAACGGCTAACAGTTTTCAGTCTGGATTAATTTACACCTTAAAAACAGCTCGCTCCAATCACCCTCACCAAAGCCATCATGGATCATCATTTTGATGATTTCTGTTTTATTGAACGTACATTCGCTATTTTGAAGGGTATAATCAATTTTCATAGAATCTTGGACTGAAATGTTAGGAGTGCCAAGTTGCATAATAGTATAATTTTCTTTTACTTTATCTGCTTGCTCAAGAATATTTTTGTAGGCTTTAACTGAACTTTCTGTAGTCTGACACACTTCTAAAAGTTCGTCAATAGTATAAGTTTTTTCTTCTGCTAGCATTGGAAATCTTTTTGCTACTGTTGCCAAGCCAACACCATCGACACCGCCTAGATTATCGGACTTATCCCCAGATAATGCTCTTGCTAAACAAAAGTTATTAGGGTGTATTCCGTATTCTGTAACAATATTTTTCTTGTTTAAGATCTGTTGCTGTACTGGTCTGTATAGGATTGTAGAATTATCACAAAGCTGAATAAAATCTTTATCGCTTGAAACAATGACTTTATTATAATCCTTTAATGATGGGTGCTGAACTACGCAAGAGATAAGATCATCTGCTTCAACGCCATCTAATAGCAATTGAATGACTGGCATCTCATTAATATATTCTGCCAATCTGGTCATTTGCCATATTTTATTATCAATCTCTTCATTATCAGATAGGTTACGAATGTTCCTATTAAGACGTATAGGTTTTCTGCCATCTTTATAGCCTTTATTCATCAACTTACGTTTTGCAGACCCGCCATTACCATCCCAACAAATAACAACACGGTTTGGCTTGATTTCTCTACATAGTTTTTGTAGGATCTTTAAAAATCCTTTAATTCCTCCGATTGGTTGCCCATTCGTTGAAACCGATGGATCTACAATATATGCACGAAAATAGTTATTATTACCGTCAATAACCAAAACTCTTTTTTTATCCATAAATACCTCTAAAATTTATAAGTTCCGATATGTTCGCCATCAACAGAATAGTAGACTTGACTAATCCCACGCTCCTGCATGACTGCATGACACATATTGCAAGGCTTGCTCAAGCGATCTTCCTTCTTACCCTTGGAAGCGCGAGCAACATACATTACAGCCCCCTTAGTTTGCGAACGAGGGATGTTAAGAAGAGCTTTAATTTCTGCATGATATGTGGAAACACCCTTATCTTCAGGGCGATACTTCGCACCAACAGAAGAGTACTTTTCAGAATTAATACCGAGATTAACGATAGCACCGCCCCGAACAAGCACAGCACCATGACGAAAGTTACCATAAGTCGAACACTCAGCCATTTTCTTGGCTAACTGAAAGATACCTCCGAATTCGATTGCTTGCGTCCATCTTCTTAATAATCAGCTCCTGCGGTCCATCGTTGTCCATAAAAGTAAAACCTCCTAGTGTTCTCATACTACCACTAGGAGGCCAGTCTGTCAAGGCTAGAAATTAAAACTTAATTGCTTCCGTTCTTCGTCTTCTTCCCGCCATCTGCGATATTGCTTTTCTCTACATGGTCCACAAAGAGTGATGATCCACCCATCATTGGTTTGAGTTCCTGGTGCGCCACAGGATTCACAAGTTCTTCTAGACATCGATTCTGCCATGTTAATAAGTGCCTCAATATATTCATCGACATGAATATTTGTATAAAACCTTAGTTCACCAAATTTTTCTTTCACTTGTGTTGCTTCTATTTGTGGTTTGTTTTCTGAATCTATATAGCTTTGAATATTAGCACATAAAGCATCAATTATATTATACCAACCGCTCCCACAAGAGAATCCCCAACACATTGCTGTTTCTGACATTGGAAGGCTTCTCTGGCGGAATATCTTTGGATATTTCTGAAATAGCCTTCTTTGCTCTTCTTCTTTCATTTTTATCTCCGTAAAGTATTTCATCTCAGTACATTCTTAAAATATAAATTAAATATTGCCGCCCCTATCGCATATCCAAGACCCAATAACGATGCTAGAAGGAATTTATTTTTTGTTTCTTTCTCGCCAACAATGTTTGTAATTCCAATAAAATTTATAAATGGATATGTAAAATTAAAAAATAATAACATTCCAAGGTTGTCGTGATTAACAAAGAAAATGCAAGCAGACCACCAAAAGTCTGAAAGTAGTCCAGATAAAAATGTTATTAAATATTTCATCAGTTTATAATTCCAAAATCTTTACGCATTTTCAATACTGCAATATTTTTTAATTTTGCTTCTACGTCAAGATCAATAGTATTTTCACGAATTGCTTGCAGTTGTTCATCTGGTATATATCGAATTAATTGGGAATGTGCTCTTTTTTTGTTGTAGGTCGCATTTTCAAAACCAATTTCTGTATTTGAGAGATGCTGTAAAGGCTTAATTCCACCCCAAGTATGAACAGATTCGCGAAAAGCTTCGCTAAATGATAAATCATCGCTCCCAAAAGTATGGTGATGGCTATCAAGCACAATAGGAATAGAAGTAGCGTTGCTAATATGGAGTAAGTTGCGTACATTATAACACTTCTCGTCGTTTTCAAGCGTCAACCTCCCCTTAACTGATTCTGGCAATGTTTTAAATACTTCTAGGATTCTTTCCGTGCGATTGGCTTTGCCGCCATGAATATTAATTGCATAATAAGGAGTTCGTTCAAAACCCATAGCATCAAAAATCCAAGCATGATATTCTAGCTCCTTTATGCTGTTCTGCACAACTGAATCACGGTCACTTGAAATAACACAAAATTGACCTGGATGTGTTGTAACTCTTATTCCCGCTTCTTTGAATAATCGCCCAGCAAGAGCGAGGTCTGATATAATTTGTTCATCGTTTCTTGCAATATCTGCACAGAATTCAAATAGTGGGAATATTGAACTTGAAAGTCGGAAAGACTTAATGTTGTGTTCGTTGAGGCGAGGAATGTTTCGCAGGATTTCCTTGACGTTTCCACGATATGTCTCAAGAATTCTTTCTCTACTGTATTTGCCATCTTTGTATGCGCCTAGTTGTAAGGACTTCTCATCTATAATGTTTTCATAATAAATAGTCCCATCCCGCTTCTTTTTTTCACCCAACCATTGACACATAATTCCAAGAGCCATTTTATTCCCTCTCTGGGTCTTTGACCCACCCAGATCTTACACTAAAGTAGCCAGCGATGCAAGCACAAGTTATTGAGCAGAAAGCCTTGCCTTGGTAGTCATCAGCGACCTCTATTTCTTGGTGTGGGCGCATAATATCCTGTAATTCAAAATGAATTCTGCGCTGGTCACAACTTGGATTACCGCATGGTATCTTTTTCATCGTCTTCAATCCTTATGATTCGTAAGTATCTTCCTGTTATTGGATCTTCCCAAACCATCAGCGAATCATCTGTTGGTCTACAGTATTGTGTAAGCTGACTCTTTATGGCGTCTATTGCTTCTTCTAGCGACTTATAGCCGCATTCTACACGACAACCGCTTTGGACACCATAACTCATTATTGTGCTTTCCTCATACATTCTTGTGAGCAATACTGCCCCATTTCGCCGCACATAATAAAAGTATTGGGGATAACTTGCGAACAAATATGTGATACTTGTAGTGGAGTGAATGGCGCATAAATACCAAGCGGGCTTACGCTATCAAACGCTTCGCAATTACAAGCGTGCCAATCTTGATGCCAAGGGCATTCCTGTTTATGTTCAATCATCATAAGACTCTTTGCTGGTAAGCGCTTCTTGCAACCAATCAATTTTATCGCACAGATCCGCCACTTCATCTGTGGTCAATTTACTATTTTGGAGTAGTATTTCAAACTCATCTAAATGTTTTTTAAGTTTTGCGTAACTACTCATTTTGAGCCTTTCTGCAATATATCATACGCTGCGTGTTGCTCCCTTGTCCATTGTGCATAAGGAATACTGCTGCCATTATTAAAGAAGTGGCGTAGCAATTTACGCAGTTTTGTATTTTCTGCTTCTAACTCACAACGGCATGGTTCTTGCGGAAACCGCATAGCCCAACCGCATTTATCGCATAGTTCTCCACTAACTTGTTTTAGCATACAAAGTGGGCAGCATTCGTGTGCCATAGGATAAACAATATCACAGTTTGGGCAATAGGTTTGTGCGCTCATTTAGTCCTCCACGACATCAAATTCATCATCGGTACAATGTTCGCCTATAAAAACTTCATCACCGTCTTTATAACCTTTTCCATACCAATATTCATCATTTGTTCCTTTTCCACCGTTTGAGCCAACTACATAGATTCCACGATAAATAGCAGAACTTGTTGGAGTGCCATCATCATTAAACAAAGTACCATAAGCAAACATTTCGTCTTCTCTAAAGGCTTCTGAACCTTCTTTAAAGAATGTGTCTTTTTTAGCAAAATATCGCTTCATTTTATTCCTCTGATAACCCTTCTATTTCTTTCCAAAGTTCTTTCTTAATAGAGAAAACACAGTCGGTGCTATCATCTTTGTCGCACTTTGGACAGATCCATCTTCCAATATCTGGTCTAGTTTTTCTTAACTGTTGCCACTCGTCTTCTTCTAAATGGCGATAAATAACTTTACAAGGCAGACAAACTGGTGGTCCTAACATTAGTAAATCCTCAAAAAATGGTCTTCTGTTAATTTAATGCCACACCAAGGACAACATGAAATTGATTGGTCAAAGTCGGCATAACTAATAAAATTACTAAAATAAAACTTTTTATCTTTAAAAGAATAAAAGATTAATTTGTAATCTATGACTTTGCTACAACAGCCAACTTCTTGCCAAGTACCTGTAAGCATTTATTCCTCCTTATTGGGCAGCAGTTCTACCCGCACCATCTGCTTACCAAGAAAGTTTACCACGCTGTCGGTGTAGTTGCAAGAGAAACAAATAATGCTGCCCGAATAGGGACCAGTTAGTGGCATACTTCTGATCTTTAATGTTTCTTTATCACAACTTGGGCATTTGGTGCCAATAGGCGCATCGCGTTCCATAAGCATACTTCGGGGAAGTAAGTTGCCTTCTTTTGCGACTCTCTTTTGGTTATCTATCATTTGTTTGATTAATTCATCCTTCAACTTGCCGTCTTTATCAAACATTTATTCCTCCACATTGAAACATTCTTTTATTAGTTCTACCCGCATCCAACCTTCCTTGCCTTCGTAGTGGGTAGCGATCTTTCCACGCCAGAATCTATCATCTTCATCTTCCAATAACAAGTGGATAGTTTGTCCGATCCATGCTTCATTAAACATGTAATGACCGCTTCCGCTGCCTAGATGATCGTCTATAACAGGACAAATGTAGGGAACACGGTTTAGTTTGAGTTTCATTTTATCTCCAATCATTTCTAAACGGGTTAAAAAGGATACCAAAAATATCTCTTGATTGTATGGCGGCTAAATCAATTTTTGGTAGGTTTTCGTTTTTATAAAAATTGTCCATACCTTCTCTTGATTTTGTTCCCATTTCACGAAACCAGTTTCCTTCTTCATCTTGCTTATATGTTGTATGATCGCCTACCCATTTACAGAATTCTTCGTGCCGCGCTAATACATTTTTAAGTTCTTCTTCTGTGAGTTCCCATGAAGCCCAAAAATGGCGGTCCTCATCATAAATGGCTTGACAATAAAAATATTTATCTTT
>Ga0247723_1002344_pt1 | contig 10164 bp, 13 predicted proteins | sample MSEWelMarce5H_FC_FD_189079 | JGI IMG/M metagenome (GOLD analysis project Ga0247723, IMG submission 189079) | Subsurface sediment microbial communities from gas well in West Virginia, United States - MSEEL Well Study Marcellus 5H_FC | ecosystem: Environmental > Terrestrial > Deep subsurface >...
ACTTTAAGAAGTTCCACCTTTGTCACGTTAAAGTCCATAGGATTGTAATCCAAGACCTTATTCAACCTCCAAAGTGAACCATCAATATAAATCAGTTTACTAAAATCAAGGTTATAAATGTCAACTTCATTCAATTTCAATGAGCAGGTCAGTAGTTTACTATCCTTATCGGTTATCTCTGCAATGTACTCGGACCAATACCCATTAAAAAGATTTGCTGCCGTGACAGATGTTGGATTATAGTACACCTCCTTAGTTACTCCCCAATTGATATCCGCTTGAGGATTATACGGGTCATCTAAATGCCCTGCATAACCATAATCACTATAAGATGCAATAACGCTTCCACCAACACCATTGCGAATGCTCCAAGTAGTTACACCAGTAATCTTCTTTGCTTGAAGAATCCTTATAACAGAATCCATCTTATCCTCTTTTGTGTTCTCGTTGGATAGTTTGTAAATGGAAGAGTATATCTTATCTGTTGCCGTTTTTCTGTAAAGAACTGTACCTGCAAAGATTAACTCTGTCGCATCCACTTCCTTTACAAACTCATTCTCAGAATCATAGATAAAATCACCATACCCCTCATTGAACTTCTTGCGGTAATTCTCTGCATAAAAGTCATTGTCTTGCTTGTACTTATAATCATAGTAACGTGCAGTAAACTCTGACATCGGTTTCAATCTCATAACATTTCCTCTGTCTACCTTATCGGTCCAATCTATCTGACTACCATCATAGAAATCTATGAAAGGTTTAATGATTAGTTTTTTCTCAACCAATTTGTCTTCATAGACATAAAGGTTGAACATCTTTACAATGGATGCAAAGAAGTCCTTCTGAAAGACCCCTTTGGGTATCGTGTTGTTGATTACAATGCTATCCCCATAGTTAACAGTGACCTCTGTTGGATTGCTTGAGATTACGCTAAAGTTTCCCGATTCAATATCTAAATCTGAGAAGTTACCTACCAAGTCAACATCTAAAGTATCTGTATTGACAAGCGTGACTAATGCCACACTAAGGTCAGCGTTAAAGTTGTAATTGCTTCCAGGTGTAGTGTAAGTAACCCCTGAAATCGGTGTACCATTTTTACGAAGTTGAATAGTAAAGTCACTTGTTGGACTAATTGCGTTTATCACCCCCGATATGTTCAAGGTAATGCTCCCTGAGAATGCCGTTGCTGAAGTATAGGTAAAGTCGCTACCACTTCCCGTGATGGTGAAGTTACCTGCATTAAGAATGTCAAATTCAACATTACCTGCTGCATTAATATAGTTCTTAACTTTTGCCGTTGCAAGTAAGTTAAGTGCAGTGCTTTTGGTTAATGTCTTCTGATTGTGAGGTATAACCAATCTGTTCATCAATGCCGTACTAAGCAATGGAAAGTCATAGGTATAGCCTGACCCGTCAAGTATTTTGGTAAGGTATTGCTTTACATAAAGAGCAGGTCTGAAGGCATCAAAGGAAAAGTCTACCTTGTCGGTTGATTCAACCCCATAGTCAATCAATGGGAAGTAAACACCAGTACCGCTAATATTGTCCCAACTATTCTGAATGTTGGTGTAATTCCAAGTAGTATCAGCAATCCCAAAGTCTATATCTTCTAACTTGCTATTCCCAAGTGCGTTAATGAATCCACCTAACTCACCGAACACACAGACCTCGTACTCAATGCTTCTGTCATCTATGATAATTTCAAGCATCCTTAAAACACCCTTAAATATCTGAATCTTATCTACCAAGATAATACAAGGTACTGACTTGGTTGCATTGAAGTTGTACCCCACGTTGGGGATTGCTCCATTGTATAGATTGGCATTTCCGAACTCAAATATATTACCGAATAACTTATTATTTGTATCATTGCCTGGCAGTACTATTGTTTTACTAAATGAGGTGTTCCTTGTTGCAAAGTCTTGTATTTCATCAATCGCATAGGTAAACTCTGCTGAGATGTTCTTTGTTAAATCAAGTCTGTAATTATCTATGTAAATTTCGGTCCTCATCGGAATTGAGAATATTTTTTATTGGCAATCTGCACATCTAACTCAAGATTAAACATCTTGTCTGCAATCCTCTTCTTCTCTTCCCAATTGCTTGTCATAGTGACAATAGGGTAGTAGTAACCGCCTTGTTCAAAGTAGACCTCAGGTGATTGGATTAACTCCCTTAACCAATTGTAATCAGTTACATTTAAATAATTACTTCGCAGTTTGTACATAGTTGTATGTTCCACCACATATTTTGTTGCACCTGGGTTGATTCTATTGTAGTCATCATAGGACCGCATCGCAGTGGCAGAAGCATTGTACCTAAACTTGCTGCCTTCGTACTGCTTTGATTCCACGTTCCTTGCTTCTTTATTGACCAATCTGAAGTGCATGGTATCGTAACCTCCTAACTGATTTAGGAAGTGCAATGCTATTGGTGAGTAGTTAGGATTGCAAACAAGTTTAACCCTTACCTCATCCCCGAATCCTGTGCCATTGTGCAATTTAATGCCATAGGAGTATGCAGTTGAAGGGATGACAGTTGAACCATACCAAGAATTAATGGCAGTTGGTGAGATGTCAAGCAGACTAAAAGACTCTTGTGGGTCTGTTGCGGTTGTTACTGCACTACCGTTGGTAGTACCATTCTCGTTGTATAATTGTACTGAAGGATACACATTTGTAGTTACTCCTGATGCGTACATATACCCAATGTGCAATTTATCCGTAAAGGCACATTCCACATTGCTTAAATCTCTATTGGTCAACCATTCGTTGATATATGACTTAAAATAGGTCGGAGATTGTGCAGGATTGTAAAAGTCGGGATAGTAGAAGTTGAATGCTACATAGGTCTGCTCAAGAAGATTGGTGTAAGTAATTCCACCATATTCTTCTCCGTATTTTATGGTATATTCTTTATAAATATTATCACTTGACCCACTAAAAAGGGTAGTGGCAGTATTTGGAGTAAAGTATGAAGATGCATAATTCCTCATAATGTTTCCTGCGTTAAATATCCCCTTCGTGCTGGTTACATCAGGGAACTGCTTAATCCTTGCCACCAAGACCGCATCTACATAAATATCAAAGACATACTTAAAATTGGTTGATGCCTTATTGGTACTATCCACCACAAACCAAAGGTCATCATGAAGGGATGCGTATTGTTCGGGTATGCTATTAACTGTTATTGCCATGTTTTACTTATTCTCTTTGTTAATTAGCAGATTCCTTGATTTTATGACTACCGCAATGTCTGCCACCATTGCCTTTGCAATTGTCTGAGTAAACAAGTCCCCAAAGTATTCATTTACTGCATCATCAAAGAACCCTGTCCTCTTCAATCCTTGTTGCTTAATCTTTCTTGCTATAAGATAGGCAGTGGTGCGACCAGTGTTTAAATCTGATACTGATTTCCGCTTCCTTTGTAATCCTGATGTATTATATTTTTGGTCTTCTCTTCTTGATGACAATGCGTTTCTCTTGACCCACTTTTGAATGGCATTCACCATTGGTCCTTTCATAGAAGGATTTGCTGACTTATAACTATATGGAGAATTAGGCTGCTTAGATTTAAAACCTTGCACCCCTTTATTGACAAAGTCATAGTACTTTGAGGCAGGACTACCAGGGTCATACCCTACCTGCAATTCATAAGATGCATCTTTTGTTGTTAATTCTCCACTACTGATTCCATCAATCAATCCACCTGTGTCTATGATATTTGCATTGGTTATATTCTCTTTAACCTTTTCAATAAAGGCAAGAGCAAACTGAATGATAGCATCTTGAACAAATGTGAGTTCAGTAATTGGAGCATCTCCTTTACGTTCTAACTCTTTAACAATGGCATTGATTGTCCCATCGTTTACAAGTTCATTCTGTATCTGACTAATGCTTTTTGCCATTCTTTATGCTTTGCTCCCTGTCAAGTTCTGCCTTTGCTTTAATATACGATAAATCATTTAGGAAGTTGATGGTTGATAATTTAAAGGATTGCTCAAGTGTAATCTTTTCATGCTCTGCAACCAACTTGCATTGGTAAATCCATCCATACTGTCGCATAAAACCTGAAGTATCATCTCGGTGTGCCTCTCTGTCATCTTCATCTCCATCATTTCCTTTTTCAAATAATCCTGAGAAACTTTTATCCAAGTTCTGAATACAAGATAAAAAAAAACCACGCTACCCATTACATCGGCAATAGATGCAGTTAGTAAATCATCTGCATACACATCGTGTTTACTTGCATCGTATTCCTCATCCTTCCACCCAAATATGGTAAACTTTTGAGGTATTACCATTGAGGCAGCAATCTTATGTATGTTACCTGCAAAGTCTCCTGAGAAGTATTTAGTCTCAATGTACCTTGCTGCTTCCATGTCCTTAATATTGTAATTGCAACGATACCTCTTGCCCTTTACCTTTATGAAGTCAACCTTGTTAACTGGTACATCCGTTTTTAAAAACTCAATCTTTTTGGCAAGTTTGATGGTCTTTGTTAAAGGTAGGTTCATCACCTCGGTTTCTGTCTTGCCTGTGATTATGGAGATAACCTTGATTGATACAGTCTCTATGTCCTCATTGTCAGACTGACTAAACAAGTTCATTAACTGCTGCCATTGGAAGACTGTTACATTTGACCAATTCATATTACCCATAAATAGTGATTTTTATAAATAGTGACTAACTATTAAGATAGTCAATAGTTGTCTTCTGTGATGCCCACTTAGACTTCAGAGCATCCACCTTCTGTTGCACCTTCTTATCTTTCTTGGTTAGTCTATATGACTTCCCATTACTTGCCTTGTAGTTATTCTTAGTAACCTTACTCATATATGCTTTAGATTTTGGAGTCATTGTGATAGGTTCAAGCATAGTTAGTCCTAATCAGGTTTTAACCATCCTTTGCCCTACCACAAGCATTATGCTTTGAGTTTCCTCGCCACTGCTTAAGGTTAGGTGATACTTAACTGATTAATCACCCGTTACAATCACTTTTTGAGTTCCAGTACTCAAGATGGAAGGGTTTTGTAATTCGCACTCCCTTGGCAATCTCCATCATCCCATTCTGTTGCCTTAAACCTTTTGACCGAACCGAGATAAAAAACGCATAAGTCAAAGGTGACAATCCTAAAAGTTAGGGTAAAAAAAGAACCCACACTGGTCTCAGCAGGTGGGTCTAATTTATGCGGGTTGCATGAATCAAACCCGAATATGTACTGAGACTACCTAATCGGATTGACTCAGCAAAAATACTAAATATTTTAGATAACTAACTTTTTTAGCAGAATATTTTAAAAAAAAGGGAGGCGAACCTCCCTGATTGATTAATTATTTAACAATTGGTTTGCGTAACTGATAGCATCGTTTAAAGATGATTTTTCAGGATGCTTTATTTCTTTTATGAATTCCATTGTTGGATTATGTGCAGGACTATATAAAAAAGTAAAATAATAATCATAACCATTATTCGGGTCTTTTCTTCTGTTGATTATTACTTTCTCATTCTTTGATTTTGATTTGATTACTTTAGTGTTCATTGTGATTTGTTTTTGTTGTGATTTGTTATGCAAAGATAATGCTTTTCACAATACCAACACATTTTATCTTATTTATTTTAAAAAATATTTTAGTTGTAGGGAACCCTACAAAAACCCTACAAGAAACTATACCTACCACTCCCTACATTCTTTTGTAGATGTTGCCAAGCAAGGGACAGACTAACTACGCAGTCATCGTGGAATCCTTGAGGTGCGGAATACTTTACCCCGAAGGATGTGTACTGATATTCAAATATTTCAAGTTCATCAACGATAGGACCTGGTGGGAATGTTATTTTCCTTTGATGGATAGCGGAGGCAAGACCCTCCATAAGCATCTGCTTTGAGGTACTGCTGAACTTGTAACCTTGCACATCTAATCCCTCCCTTTGCATATCCTCAAAGATTGGGTCACCTACCCCTGTAGAATCCATCAGGATTGGTGCTTTAGGTAGATTGACAATATACTCCTTAGTTTGCCTCCAATCCCTTTGGAATCGTTCATAATGGCATACAGACCCATTCTTGTCTAAACCTATCACCACAGTCCAGTCTACCGCTTTGGCAAGGTCTATCCCATAACAGGCAACAGGATTAGTGGACATCGGGAAGATGCACTGGCGAATGTAAGCAGACCCAAAAGGATTGGCAGCATTCTCAGCAGGGTTTGCCATATACTCCTGCTCAAAGACCACCTCAGGTAGTTGCATCCTTGCACTATCAACTTCTGACTTATCTATGTATGGGTTATCATAGGTGCTGAACTTGAACGATTGCCAATCTTCCTCGCCTCCGTTTCCTTTCATAAAAAGCGAATAGAAATAGTTTTTCCCCTTTGGAGTAGACAGGAACAATGCCTTGCCCTTGTAATCCGTTAGGGTAGGTCTGATTGAATTCAACCAACCATCTTCAAGGTTAGGGATAAAAGATGCCTCATCAATGATACACAGATGAAACTTCAGACCTCGGAGATTGTCCAACCTCTCACCCGTAAAGAATCGGATTGTGCCACCAGTAATGAAGGTGATAACCAAGTCTGCCTCATTCTTTTTGTAAATCTCAATAGGTAGCATCTCAAGTAACTCTTGGAAGAATATCTTTCCGAGTTGGTAGGTTGGTGTTATGTATGCAACCTTCTTACCCTCTATGCCACTCTCTAAGGCAATTGTCTGACTGATTAAGGACTTACCAAACCTTCGCCCTGCCATCATCACAATAAACCTTTTATCGCAATCTATGACCTTCCTTTGAGCATCGTGTGGGTTATATAGTTTTACGTTAGCGGTCACGGGTAATCTTTATTTCACTTACCTCATGTTTGTTCTCAGTCTTCTCTACCAGGTTGTTCAATCTTTGCGTGATGCTTGGGTTAAATATCCCTGCCATACCGCCCTTGATTTGGTCATCTCTGATTATTCGCCTTATATTAGAGCAGATAGATACAAATTCTTCGTATCTCCCTTCCCGATTGGCAAAATATTGGTCTAATCCTATGACATATCCTTGTCTAAATCCGTATATCTCAAACCCCTCCATAGTCAAAGGGACTTCTTTTTCCCTTACCACTGGTTTCGCCATTCCCCCGACCCAATCTTTAACCTTGATGGGATTTGCTTTGGTATGTTCGCAATACTCTTGGAATAGTTCATACATAACTTCAGGTGATTCTATTGCTTTCGGTCTTCCAACCTTATTCTTTTTCTTTTCCATTTTACTTCAATTTAGTTAGTACCCTATTGTGTACCAAGTTTAACTCATGCTTCCATTGTTCTGTTTGTCCTTCCTTTGGCAGGAATTGGTCTACTGCATTTGATACGGATTGAATCCCTGCAAAGTAACCCCAAGGCATTTGAACTCCATTATTGCAGTCATCAATCACCAGTGTACCGCCTACCTTTAGGATTGGGAGATAGTTCTTGAGGTCTGCCATTACTACCTCGTAAGTATGTCCTCCATCAATGTAAAGAACATCAGGAGGATTATTTGAGGCAAGTTTTACCGCTACGGGATTAGTTGAGTCCAATGTGATTAGTTCGTAATCATCTGCGATATAAAAAGTATCGTGCAGTTTCTTAATATCTGCTTCATAGTCAGATTCCCAATGTCCATCGGATGTATCTAATGGAGTGATTCCGATTCGCCTAATCTTCTTGCCGTGTCGGTCTGCAAGTAGTTTAACAAGTCCAAGTATCTGCCCTCTAAAGACTCCTATCTCCATAAATGTGAACTCCTCAGGCATTCTCTTGATGATATCGTTCCACATCCAAAGAAAGCATCTTTCCCCGAATCCGAATGCGTTTGCTTCTATCCAGTCCCGATATGCTTTGAGTTCTGTGTCTGCGTTTACCTTGTCGGTATATTCTTTAACTATCCATTCCATCATATTGCTTCTATTTCTTTTTTAACTTCTTGCCAAAATTCAACACCTCTATCTGCTCCCATGTAACTTAGTACTTCATCGCAACAAACCAATGCACACTCTTTTGCGACATTCTTGCTTACAACTTTTGACATATACTTTAATACTAAGTATGCTGCTTTCTCTTTTGGTGTCATAATAGATAAAATTTACTCATATCAGTCTTTCCATTCCCGTGAATGAACATTGGGAAGGTATGTGTCTTATTGTTATATAATCGGTTATAGGTTAGGGTAAAGTCACCTTCAACCTCAAATGCTACTGATTGGAAGATGTTGCAATAATCAAGTCCTATCTTGTCAGGCATTGCAAGGAAGCGTTCAGTGTACCATCTTTGGTCATCATCCTCAAACCTCGGAGGATTACTATGGTAAATATCAAGGAAGTCCTTTTTGTTTCCGTAAATCTGCCCACTATTTAGAAACTTCCATTCATGGTCTACCACAGGAAACTTCCCCATGTTCTGTATGTCGGGATAGCATCCTTTCTCTGAACTTATGATAAGACCGCTTTGTCCTCTGTGTTTGTAATTAAACTCATCGGGATTAGATATGCAGTAATTATCATAGGCATCAAGGTAAATGAAGTCATCTATATCGGTTGAGCATAGATACTCATAAAGTCCTATAATCTTTGTTCCAAACCCTTTCCACTCTCTGACTATTGGATGATAGGACCACCCGTGTTGCTTAAGGGATTCTTCCAACTTCAACCAACCTGCGTGATTAGGATTATCTAAGGAAACAATTACTTTCATATAAAAGGATTGTAATATATTGGTCTTGTTCCGTGATAGTACTCATGGGTCATCTTGATTACCTGTTGGGTTACTTCTGCACTATGTTTCTCCTTCCACGTTTGGTATTCCGTTTCCCCTTTGTCTATGTGTTCAATCTCAATATGAGGCAAGAAAACATTCCACATCCCTGCAACTGTTGACCTATGAGATGCAAGAACATCATCGTACCCATAGAGATTAGGTTGGCAAAGATACCCAATTTTGTCAAGCAAAGCGGAGGAGTACATTTGGCAAGTACCTATAATGTGATGGCACTTCTCAACTATTATCCATCTTTGACCTGCGAAGTGTGATAGCATTATTAATTCACTTCTCCAATCAGGTAGTGCGTGATTCGGTTCTTCCCAACAATCTTTCCGCTTTAGTCCTACAATACCTATCTTAGGTTCTCGTTCAATTGCTTCCACCATTTCCTTAATCCAATCACCATAATTAATGATAACATCATTGTCCATCTTTATGCAGTGCTGACCTGGTTTGCGATTCTTCCAAGCAAGGTTAACCGCTTCAGCAGTTCCGATGTTCTGCTCATTCGTTATGACATTAATATGCCCTCTGTCTTCATATTCTTTGATAATATCCTTTGTTGCTTGGCAAGAGTTATTATCTATTACCCAAAACTCATGCTCTTCAAATATATTATTTTTAAATAAATGATAGAGAACTTCCTCGGTAAGTTCAGACCTCTTATTTTCTTCAGTGTCATGCACTGCCATTGCGATTAGTACCTTATCCATTGCGTTTAATTTTTGTGTTCTTTTCTTTTGGTTTCTTATCTGCATACTTACCTCCTGCAAGGATTGCGGTCCATACCTCTGTCGCTTTCTCCTTGGTGTCATAAATACATTGACCGCTTCCTATTCTCCATTTCCCGTTAGATTCACATTTAATTACTGGCATATTTAGTAAATTAGTTTATCAATGTCTATGTTCGCTTCATCTAATATCTCCCAAAATTGTTTGTAAACCAAACTGATTGAATCTTCTATATCAAGATTTTGATTCATTGCATTTTGTGTCAACTTCTCTTTTGTATTGTTCATAAATTCCCAAACTGCACTACATAAATCTCCTGCTTGAACACATCTTAAATGCTCTATCTTATCATCGTAATCATCAAGGTCAAATGTCAATTGTGCTTTCATTTGAGTTATGTTTTATTTATATGATTCAAAAACTTGCTTTCTTAACTTATTTACCTTAACTAAATCAAAGTTCTCCCTGCACCACTCACCATTAGCAAGACCCATCTCCTTTCTATATATAGCATCTTTGACAACTTTTTTAATATTTGTGAACCAATCCCCTTGATTGTTTACTCGGATGATATGCTTACACTCTGAATAAGGTTTCACATTTGAGCAGATAACAGGTGCATTCTTAGTTGCTGCCTCCAAGACTTTC
>Ga0247723_1002346_pt1 | contig 10162 bp, 23 predicted proteins | sample MSEWelMarce5H_FC_FD_189079 | JGI IMG/M metagenome (GOLD analysis project Ga0247723, IMG submission 189079) | Subsurface sediment microbial communities from gas well in West Virginia, United States - MSEEL Well Study Marcellus 5H_FC | ecosystem: Environmental > Terrestrial > Deep subsurface >...
CAACAAAAAGGGGAATCAAAATGACACAAAACTTTCAAGACTGGGCTGGTCAATTAATTGAGTATGAATTTCGTTATGAAACTTTGCATGAAGATACAAACGAAAAAGAATTTACTTGCTACATTAAGCCACATGGCGAATGGATGCCAATGGGTGGTGGCAAAACAATAGAAATTGCGTTATTAACTGCTATGCAAGAATGGAATGATTTTGACAAAGTGGGAGAAACAGCATGAAAACTACAGTAAAAGACTTTATAGGCGCGTGTTTATTGGGTGCGGTATTAGGCGCTCTGTTTGCCTATGCACTTATCTTATAGCATGAATTTTTACCCTTTTCACATTGGCGATTACATAAGTCACACCAGCCATTTAAGCGATGCAGAAGATTTAGCTTACAGACGCCTCATAGACTTGTATTACCAGTCTGAGGCTGCTTTTCCTCATGACCTTGCTATGCTTGCAAGAAAAGTAAAGTCAAACTCTGAAACTGTAGATTTATTGCTTAATGAGTTTTTTGAATTTACTGACAATGAATGGCACAATACAAGAGCAGACAAAGAAATTGCTAAATACCATGCTATGCAAGATGGGGGTCGCAAAGGCGCAGCTATAAGATGGGCAAAGGGTGGCGATAGGCCCCCTAATGCTAAGCCAATGCCAACCAAGAACCAAGAACCATTAACCAAGAACCATATAAAAACTATAGCTCCACCAGAAGGTGTCGATGTGTCTTTATGGAATGATTATTTGAAAGTAAGAAAAGCTGCTAAAAAGCCATTAACTGAAACAGCCCTTAAAGGTTTAATACGAGAAGCTGGCAAAGCAAAAATTAGTTTGTCAGACGCTTTACAGACTTGTTGTGAAAGAAGTTGGGTAGGCTTTAAAGCTGAATGGATTGCTAAGTCTGAAACAACTCAAGACAAGCCAGCGCAGCGTTGGGATTCAAGTATTCAAAGTATAGTAAATAAAGGTAAAGAATTAGGCATATTGCCAAAGCCTGGCGAAACAGAAGGCCAGTATCGTGAGCGAGTAAGAATGGGGAGAGCATAATGTTTAAGCAGCCAACATTAGACATATTTGACAGCAACGAAGAAGCACTTATTGAGTCTGCATACACAAAAAAGGTGTCTGTACCTGTTTATGTGCCTCAATACCAAAAGCCTAGCGTGTATGAGTTATTTGACCACATGAAGTCTATGCAAATGATTAAACGCATAAATGAGTCAAATGTGTCAGCACAAGACAAAAAGTTTCTTATTTATGCTGCACAGCGTCATATTATTTTTAACTTTTCAAAGATTGCAGATTACTACGCACACTCTGACGCTGAGATGCAAGACTTAATGGAACAGTCAGCATTAGTCATTGTTGATTTTGACAAAGCTATTGAAAACGGGTTTGCAACATTAAACAACGAATTGTCTAATGCTTATTTGGATGAACAAAATGCTAGCTAATCAAATATCTATTGACGAATTTATACAAACATTAAAAATCGTTAGGTCAGATATTGATGACCAATTTGTTGATGAATTGCACCAATTAGTTAAATTTTATCAAGGCAAAACTGACATAAATCCAATTGCATATTTGATGGATAGATGGACAAATTCTTTAGAAACTGAGCCTGATTACAGCGTATATGCTGACAAGCGTTATTTAATGGAAGCATGGGCTTGTTGGCACATATACAGCAGAGTCTATATTTCTAATATTATTAAAAAAATGCCTTTAATAAATGAGTCAATTTCTTTAATTGATTTAGGTTGTGGCACAGCTTTAACTACTTCTTACTTTAAAGCTAGTTTTCCTGACATTCGTGTAATTGGCACGCAGCTTAAAGACACAGACCAATGGAATGTTGCTGCTTTTCACGCTGAAATACATGGTTTTGAGTTGGTTGAAAGCACTAAAGATTTAGGTTTTGTAAATATTGTTTTTGCTTCAGAATATTTTGAGCATTTTGAAAGACCTTTAGAGCATTTAGAGGAAATTGTTGCTGACCTTAATCCTTATATGCTAATTACTGCAAATTCTTTTAACACAGTTGGATTAGGTCATTTTAAAACATACAGGCATGGCAATGAATTGATAGACCAAAAAGACATTTCCAAAAGATTTAACAAAAAATTGCGTGAATTAGGTTACGGCAGATTTCAAGATGTTAAGTTTTGGAACAATAAACCTTCAGTTTGGGCTAAAGATGAATACTAATTTTTGCGTGTTTATTTTGACTCATGCGCGCCCTGACAGAGTTTTTACTTACAAAACGCTGCGTGAAAAAGGTTATACAGGCAAAATTTACTTAGTTTTAGATGACGAAGATAAAACGCACAGCGAATATATAAAAACTTATATAAATGAAGTTTTAACATTCTCTAAAAACGAGGTGGCCAAGACTTTTGATGTAGGGGACAACTTCACAGACAAGCGTGCTGTTGTTTACGCTAGGAACGCTGTTTTTGAGCTTGCCAAAGGTATTGGTTGCAAATACTTCATGGTGCTAGACGATGACTACACAGATTTTCGTTGGTCATTCACAAATGAGCGCAAATATGTGACTAATAAATATGTTAATAACTTAGACAAAGTGTTTGCAATTATGTTGAAGTTTTACAAAGCTACGCCATTTACTTCAATTTGCATGGCGCAAGGTGGTGATTTTATTGGTGGCGCAGGCAGCGGTTTAAGCAAAACTTACTTAGATGGGCAAATTTCACGCAAAGTAATGAATAGCTTTTTATGCTCAACTGACAGGCCATTTCAATTTGTAGGCAGAATTAACGAAGATGTCAACGCATATTGCAGCTTTGGCTTTAGAGGTCACTTGTTTATGACTGTTGCACAATTACGACTAGAGCAAAAACAAACACAGTCAAATGCGGGTGGTTTAACAGATATTTATTTAAACTATGGCACCTATGTCAAAAGTTTTTACACAGTCTTGTATAACCCGTCTAGCGTTAAAATAAGACAAATGGGCCAAAGTAATAAACGACTGCACCATAGCATTAATTGGGACACAACTGTGCCTAAGATTATTTCAGAAAAGTTTAAGAAGAATGGAAATACACAAGCATCAATGCAAGGTGAGGCAATTACTTAAATATAGAAAAGAATGGGGCAAAGACAAATTTAGAGCATATTTAGTTAAATACAATTTTGACAAACAAACTATTGCAGACTTTGTTGAGCAATGGGAACTAGGAAATAAAGGGGAGAATGGTAAATGGATATTGAAAGATACATTGTTGCAGCAACAGGGCTTGGGTATTTAGTAGTAGGCCTTGCACAATACTTTAAAGGCTCGCCATCTAACGCATTTATATGGTTAGGTTACGCAGCAGCCCAAATTGGCTTATGGATGAACCTCAAATGAAAGACTACGACCCAAATGACGCAATCGACTTCATTTTCAAGAAAGCGCCAGATTATGCGGCTGCAAAGGGCAGACTGGCAGAGCTTGAAACTTTTAAAAGTTCTCTTAAGGCGATTAAAATGGCGCAAACAGACGAACAAAGTTTGGGCGCCCAAGAGCGAGAGGCTTATCGCAGCCAAGAGTACCAAGATTTGTGCAAAGCTATTGGAGCTGCAACGGAACAAGCAGAGGCGCTTAGATGGCAGTTAGAAGCGGCTAAAATGAGATTTGAGGCATGGAGAACCCAGGAAGCTAGCAACCGTAACCTTGAAAGACTAACCAAATGAACAATGAACCAGTAGCGTGGGGAATGTTGGATAAAGATGGTGGTATTTACGACTCAATTAGTCCTGAAGAGCACGACAGAGAAGAAGGTGCTTACACTATTCCACTCTATACCCATCCAGCAAAGACACTAACAGATGAAGAAATACTAAATTGTTGGGTAGAAGAATTTACAAACAACGCATTACCTAGCATTGAATTTGCTAAAGCAATACTAAGAAAGGCACAAGAGAAATGAACGCAAATGAACTAGCTGAGGCAATGGAAATCCGTGCGTCAATTCGCAGAAAGGCAACAAGTCGTAAGAGCGTAACAGAAGGCGCTAACGACAGACTTGCTGACCAGTTGGAACAAGCAGCCACCATGCTACGCCAGCAACAGGCTGAAATAGAGGCACTAAAACAAAGTAAATCTGACGGCAATAACAAAGTAAATACTGAACCAGTAGCATGGATGCAATCCAAAACAACAGAACTACCTGATGGGTGCGAATGTATGCAATCTGTTAGTTTTTTTAAAGCAAATGACAATGATATTCCACTCTACACCCATCCAGCAAAAGACCTAACAGATGAGGAAGTATGAGCTATCACGGAAAACTACAAACACTAAAAAATGGCACAGCCGATGTAGAAATACAGCAATGGGCTTACCAACAATTAGAAAAAGCAAAGACACTAACAGATGAGGAAATACGCACTATCCAAGATATGTGCCACTTAAAAAATGTTGGATACAACACTTTTATTATGCGATTTGCTAGAGCAATACTAAGAAAGGCACAAGAGAAATGACAGATTATTCTGAAAACTACCTGCGTATACAAAAGCTACTTAAATGCTATCACAACGCTACTCTTAAAAACAAATATGAAACAGCTACCAAAATAGCCCATGACTTAGCAGAAGAAACTATTAAATTAGAGTTTTCTACTTATGAGCAAATTAGGAAACAATGGCTAAGCTAATGCGTAATATGTTTGCTACGCATACAGACTATGCAGAGTTTAAAGGATTAATCCCTACAAATCCTGCGTTGATTCCTAGTAATGTAGATGGCATACTTGAGCGCAATGGTCAATTTTTAATTCTTGAATGGAAAAGACCTGCTGAAAAAGTCAGTACAGGGCAAAAGATTATGCTGCAGGCTCTTGCGTCTAAACCTGATTTTATGGTTGTAATTATTTACGGCAATACTGACAATGAAACTGTAATTGATTCATACTGGTTGCTTACGCCTGATGGTAAACCAGTTAAGTCTGGTGTAGGCTTTCAATCATTCAAACAATTTTATAAAGATTGGTACACATTAGCTGATGGCCACAAAAGATGAAAAGAAGTCACTCGATAAGATTGCAAACCTCGGATGTATTTTATGCTCCGAAATCCTTGGGTTTGAAGGCACACCGGCAGAACTCCATCATGTACGCAGACATGGAAATGTTCGGTCTGCATCCCCTGTGCTTGCATTATGCCCTGAGCATCATAGGAACGGAAACGATAGCCTTCACCGAATGGGTGTCAATGGTTTTGAAAAAAAATGGGGAATATCCTGTGAGGAGTTGCTGGAACGACAAAGTAAAAAACTTGGAAAGGTTACTTAGCAATGACGACATTTACTACGGCAGACCGATTGGCAGTTGAAGTTACAATTCCAGAGGGTCAAAGCCCAATTCAGACGAAATACGGAAGGCTCTATTACGAAATTCCTTGTCATGGTGCGTCCATTTATTTGTGCGATGACGGCTCATATGTATGCACTCATGGCAAAGAACCCGAATTACCGTGTCAAGATGACCACAACGAGCAGACGAAATAGTAATAGTGTGTTCATATTTGCCGCCATCATCGTATAAATAAGTGCCCATTGCGTTTGTGTCTTGGTCAACAATAAAACAAATTTGCTCTGGCAGAGGCATAGCCCACCTATCAAATGGCTTCATGCAATAGATTGCAGAGTATAAATTTCGTAGAATAGGGGCAGTTAATTTCATACTTGATGTATTTTACCTCTAAACTCTACTTCATCTTCACCCCATACTCTAATCATTTCAGGCTGCAATAGTTTGCTGCGCTCAAACGATAGCATCACAAAGCCACTATTCCAATCTTTAGGCGTGTCCTCTGTATACGCAAATTGCGTACCATTTGGGTCAGCAAGCGTGCCTGTTTGCACACCCCATCTAGTCCCGTTGTAATCATTAAATGGAATGGCGCTAAGTACATGAGTATGGCCAGTAATCATATTAACCCCTGAGTTGACTGCGTTGTTTCTGCCACCAGTCCAGCCACCTTTCCAGCGATGCTTAATGCAAGTATCTTCATTAACCCAAAATGACCAACAAGGTTGCCACATAGGAAAATAGTCTTTTAAACTTGTGCCTGGTATTCCTTCAAAAGAAGGTAAATTAGCTACAATGTTGGACTCAAGACGCTGGTCATGATTGCCCATAGGAAAAAATAGTTTAGCGCCTTTAGCAACTGCTTCAATTTCACCTAAATAGTATTGACACGCTTCTAATTCTTCTTTCATTGTTGGCAACTTGCTCCAGTCTGTGCGAGGAAAACGACTAATAGACGCGCCATCTAACGCATCCCCATTACAGACTATGGCAGTAGGTTTAAACTCTTTAATCATCTCTATAAGGGCTTTAAACGCTGTAGTAGTTTCTTCAGGCCAAAAGTGAGCATCCGAAAACACAATAACTCGACCTTTTTCAATGTCCATGCCTCTACGCACATTGCCTGGTGTTTGTTGCACTTTTTTGGTGTATGCTGGGTTTTGACTGTTAAATGTATCTAATTTAATACGCAGTCTATTTTCTATTGACCTACGCCTTGCCATGACATTTCTGACTGCTATTCCATGTATTTTTGCAAACTCACTTGGGCTGCCAACTGTATTCCAAGATTCAACCCATTCTTCATCCGTTAAGTGGTAGCCAGGCATGAATATTCCTATATAATCAATAAGTTACTGAATACTAACTGAAAAATATGTCATTTGCGAAAAAAGTAGATAAAAACCAAGCGTCTGTTGTTAAGGCACTACGAGATTATGGTGCTGATGTACATTTATTACACATGGTAGGCAGAGGCATACCTGATTTACTTGTGGCATATGAAGGACATACTATTTTAATTGAAGTTAAAGATGGCGCGCATAAAGTATTTACGCCTGAGCAAATAAAGTTTATTGCAGCATGGAAAGGTGGGCCTTTATACAGGGTAAATTCAAGCGAAGAAGCTATAGATGTTTTAAAATCATTGAAAATGGAGTAATTTATGAATGATAATGTCGCAATGTTTGCCGCCACCTTGTTGCACAGCGCAACAAACACGCATTTTTTTCATTGGTCTACAGATTCTTTTAGCAAACACATGGCTTTGGGCGCATATTATGACGGCATAGTAGAACTTACCGATGCTTATGTAGAGGCATATATGGGCTGTTATGACAAAATTACTAGCTTTCCAAGTGTATATCACCAGCCAAAAGACCCTGTTAAATATCTCCAAAGCCTACAAAAATTTGTAAAAGAAGCACGCCAAGATTTGCCGCAAGACGAGCAATTATGTAATTTGGTTGATGCTATTGCAGACCTAATAGACTCAACTACTTACAAACTACGCTTTTTAAAATAGGATTCAATATGCCATTAGATAAGTCAGGGTCAGCCCAAAGCGTAGGTAAAAACTACAAAACTGAGGTAGCTGCAGGCAAACCAAAGAAACAAGCATTGGCTATTGCATTAAGCGAAGAAAGAACACACGCTAAAGGCAAGCGTAAAGCTAAGCTAGAAGAACAATATTCTAAATATGTAGAGGCAAACGCATGAAACCTGGTCTATACGCAAATATCCATGCAAAACAAGAGCGCATTAAAAATGGTTCTGGTGAAAAAATGCGTAAAGCTGGCTCAAAAGGCGCGCCAAGTGCAGCAGATTTTAAACAAGCTGCTAAAACAAGAAAAGAAGTCATTACTGACAAAATGAAAGATATGTAATGAAACACATGACAAAAAGCTATCCACCAGAAAATGCTATGCTGCGCCCGCACAAAGAGTCAACGCTTGAAAAGCAGCAAAAGAAGCGCCAAGACCATAATCCCCCATTAGAGCTAGATGACAGCACATTGCTAAACAAAAGAGCTAATCAAAGAATGAAGCGTAAACAGGCTTTAATGGATGCAATGAACAAAAACCATGACCCTGACATTGTAGGATAATTGCTGTAGAATAAACCCCTTATAAATCAATTACTTGAGATTATATGGACAAAAAACTGTCGAAATCTGTTGAAGATAACCTAAATAGAGCAGGTAGAAAGCCAGGAGTGCCTAATAAAAGCACTACCGCAGCTAGGGAAGCGATTGCTAAGTTTGTAGATGGCAATGCACACAAAATGCAAGAATGGCTCCAAAGCGTTGCTGACGGCATCCAAAACGATGAAGGTAAATACATAGTCGCGCCTAATCCTGAAAAAGCATTTGGTATGCTACAAACTGTAATGGAGTACCATGTGCCTAAACTAGCTCGTACTGAAGTAGTAGGAGATGAGAAAGCACCACAAAGAATGGTAGTCAGTTGGAAGAAGTAGTAGATATAGAGCTTGATTACAAGCCAAGGGATGTATTCTTAGACTTTCACGAAAGAAGTCAAAGATGGGCAGTTATAGTTGCTCATCGCCGGTGCGGTAAAACAGTTAGCTGCATTAACGAATTGGTGTATAAAGCACTTATTGAAAACAAAGAGGATGGTAGATATGCCTATGTTGCCCCTTATTACAGCCAAGCTAAAAACATTGCTTGGGATTATCTCCTTAGGTTCTCTAAGCCTGTTATGGCAAAAGCTAATCAAAGTGAACTCTGGGTCGAACTCATTAATGGTGCGAGGGTTCGATTGTTTGGTGCTGACAATGCTGATTCCCTGCGTGGTCTTTACCTTGATGGTATCGTACTTGATGAATATGCTGATATGCGTCCTCGTATTTGGGGTGAGATTATTAGACCACTCCTCGCAGACAGACTAGGTTGGGCTGTATTTATTGGCACGCCTAAAGGGCATAATGCGTTTTGGGACATATACAATAACGCAACAAAAGACAGTAATTGGTACGCTAAAACGCTTAGAGCAAGTCAAACAGGCTTATTAGCTGCTGAAGAATTAGCTGATGCTGCTAAATCTATGACGCAGGACCAATATCTTCAAGAGTTTGAATGTGACTTTGAGTCCGCAATCCTTGGGGCTTACTATGGTAAGGAAATGCGCCAAATCACAGACCAAGGCAGAATTACAGATATTGAGTATGACCCTATGTTTCCTGTGCATACAGCATGGGACCTTGGTTATAGCGATGACACAGCTATATGGTGGTTTCAGGTAGTGCATGGTGAGATTCGTATGCTTGACTATCATTCTTCAAATGGGCAGCCTGTAGCGTTTTATTCAGGCATTATTCAGTCAAGAGAGAAAGAAAGAGGCTATAACTACGGCACGCATTATTTACCGCATGATGCTCGCGCAAAGACATTAGCCTCAAATAGAAGCATAATTGAACAACTTTCAGACAAAATTGCGTTAAAATCAATGAAAATTGTACCAATGTTGTCCTTACAAGATGGTATACAAGCAACACGACTAGCATTAACTAGAGCTTGGTTTGACCATAAATGTGAGGATGGCATTGAATGTTTAAGGCAGTACCAGCGTGAATATGATGAGGACAAGAAAGTGTTTAGAGATAAACCTAGGCACGATTGGACAAGCCATGGTGCTGATGCCTTTAGAATGTTAAGCATTGCTTGGAAAGAAAAAGCTAAGTTGCCCCATAAAGATGATTCTATTAAGGGGTTATTTGTAGGACAAACTGATGTCAGTTTGAACGATATGTGGAAGCAAAACCAACAAACTATTAATAGGAGAATTTAAAATGACAGCAGTTTCAGCAGAATACGGATTTCCATACGAACATGTAGCTAATTCAATAACGGGGCAAGTATTAGGCACAACAGGTGCAGCAGGCGATTATTTGCACCGAATCATTGTTACTGTAAACACTTCCTTAACAAGCACAGTCAGCATTATTGATGGCGCCTTTTCTCATGGAATTGTTAGAGCGAACACGCCTATTGGTGTTTATGTAATTGAAATTAATACTAAATCTGTAACATCAGGGTGGAGCATAACTACTGGTGCTGGCGCAGAAGTTTTAGCAATGGGTGTATTTACCTAATTAGGAAAGTAAGTTATGGCAAACGATAAAGCTACAGTCAATCATACTTATGAGGACTGGTACAAATGTATTATGGGCTATGAGCGCAGCTATAAGCGTTGGGAAGCAAGAGTTGACCGCATTGTAAAGAAATATAAAGATGATTCAAGATACGATAGAAATCCTAACGCAAGATTTAATATCCTTTGGTCCAATGTCCAGACTATTCAGCCAGCTATCTTTGCA
>Ga0247723_1002347_pt1 | contig 10154 bp, 12 predicted proteins | sample MSEWelMarce5H_FC_FD_189079 | JGI IMG/M metagenome (GOLD analysis project Ga0247723, IMG submission 189079) | Subsurface sediment microbial communities from gas well in West Virginia, United States - MSEEL Well Study Marcellus 5H_FC | ecosystem: Environmental > Terrestrial > Deep subsurface >...
GGCCCTAAAGAATTGGCCAGCGTCAAGCTGCGAATTTCTGAGAACCAGCAAAAGCTCAATAGCCTGTTCCAGTCCTTTGCACCCGAAGCACGCAAACCTATTGAAGAAGCATTCATGGCTGCGCAAGCGGATCGCCAAGCTTTCTTCGAGAACATGCTGAAACAGAAGTCCGATCTGACTGCGGCGGAAATTGCAGCAGTGTCCGAGCGCCTCGGACCACAGGACATCAGCAACCTCAACAACGAGTTGCGTGGGGTGTTGATGGCCAACATGGAAATGAGCGCTGGTCAACGCCGTGGCATTTTGCGTAGGATGGGCATGACTGAAGGTATGACCGAGGAAGGCTTACCGCTGGCCACGCGCCAAGATGGTAAATCCTTGTTTGACGCTCAAGACATGGAAAATGCTGCGACAAAGCTGATTGAAAAATACAAGCCTGAGCGTCCCTCTTTAAGCGTTCAGATTCCTGAGCCTATTCGCTTGTTGGAGCGTTTCGTTAAGTCTCAGCAAGTTGCTCGCGAAAAGATGGAAAACGACATGCTGGGTCAGTTGACCAAGCAAGCCATTGATGAGCAATTTAAGCTGATTGGATATCGACCCGGTGGGGAAGATGAAAAAGCATATGTAGATGCCATCCTAAGCGTAGTCCGTGGAGAGAAGACCAAGGCAGGAAAGCGCAAAGCTACGCTTGCTGAACTGGCTCCTGCTGCCAACGAGCAGGGGATTGTCCGGTTCCCAACTGCTATCCCCGGTCGCAAGATTGAAATTAATCCGGAAAAGATCAGGGCCGATGCCAAGCAGATTGCTGAAGCCAACACCCAAGTGGACATCAACGTCCCCGAGGCGCTGGATTACTTGGCTGCTGCACAGCGTTTCCGCAACGATTCGCTCACCCGCTACAACACCGCCCTACAACGTGGTCGCACCCGTTTGACAGACGCTCAGCGTTATTTGGACACCGGAGACTCGGTGTACAACGACATTGAGAACTTGGTCAAGGAAAACGTACCAAAGATCAGCAGGAACTACGATGAGTTGAACACCGTCCTGAACGACTACAGGGATGTGTACCAACGCAATCTGCCACTGCTTACCACACAGAAAACCAAAGGTGGCTTGGAGTTCTCACTGCCCAACGAGGCACTGCTGCAAAAGGCTTTCCAAAACGCCGACAACCTCAAGCAGCTTCAGTTGACATTGCAGAACACTCCTCAGGCTGAGAGCCTGTTGATGCGTGGCACGGTGGACTGGTTGCGCACCAAAGGTGCCGTGAACAAAGACGGCTTGGTTGATCCCAAACAAATCCGTTCCATCTTGGACAAGAACCAGAACATTGTCAACGCCTTGCCCGGTGATGTCCGTGCAAAGATTCAGGACGAAGTTGCTTTGGCCGATGCCTACGTTGCCCGCTTGGGTGAGTTGGATCAGCGCATGGTGACTGCAAAGAATGCAGAGCTGGACACCCTGTTGTCCAAAGCTGCCCGCACCGATGCCGATCCCCGCCAAACCCTAACCAAGGCATTGACTGACCCCGCAATGATGCGCACGTTGGTCAACGGCATGGGCAAAGACCCAGAGATGCTGGCTGCCTTGCGCCGTTCCGTGTGGGATGTAGCAACAGAAGGAGCCCAGTCTGGCGGTGCGTTGAAGGGCTTCCTCGATACCAATCAGAAGTCATTGAAAGTGCTGTATGGCGACACCCAGCATTTGAAGGACTTGAATACGTTGGCTGACCTGCAACGCAGGGTCAATGCATTTGCTGACGTGACTGGCCAGATTCCTTTATTTGAGTCAATTGACCAGAACCTAAAGCGCGTGATGGGTTTCGGGGTGCAATTTATGACCACCACGGCCCGCGAAGCAATGGTCGGTCGTATCAGCCCTGAGTCAGGTGCTTTGGCCTTGTTGCTGCGCATGACAGCCAGTGCCGAGAACCAGTTGTATCAGCGCATCTTCACCAAGGCTTTGGAAGACCCCGCCTTTGCCCAAGCAATCACCCACGTGGGAACGCCTGCCCAAGGTGCTAAGGCGGCGGCTCAGTTAGAAGGTATCGGGGCGAACATGTCCCAAATCTTCAACGAGCCCCTCAGGACCACTGCCCCCGGTATTGCTCAACGCATCATCCGTCAGGAATTGCCGCAGGAGCAGTTGCAGGGTCGTCAGGCAGAAATTGGAGACATGAAAAGTTTGCCGGTTGTTTCACGTGAAACATCTGCCAAGCAGATGCTCAAGGCTTTCCCGCCAGCGCCCGCGACCCGTGGCTACGACTTCAATCCACGTGTGCCCACCACACCACCAGCAAAGACAGGCGGCATGGGGCAGGTGCAATTGATGTATCCGTCCATGTTCCCCAATGACCCAATCAGTGGTTTGTTGCAACAACGCCAAGCAATGGTTCAGGGCGGGCAGCAGCCCGTTCCCGGACAATAGGAGTAAGACATGCAGATGATTGGACAACTGGTCGCCACAATGTTCCTGAGCCGCGAAATGGCACACAGGGCGCATTTGGCTGTGACAGGGCCCGGAAGTTTCTCAAAGCATTCTGCTTTGGGGGAGTTCTACCCTGCAATCATTGAGATTGCCGACAGCATTACCGAGGCGTATCAAGGCCGTCACTCCATCATCGAGATCCCGTATCTGGAAGCGCCTGAGGACTACGACGACATCATCAAGATTTTGGAAAAGCATTTGGAAGACGTTGAAGGTCTTCGATACGCTGCCGTGGACAAGAAAGATACACCGATCCAAAACCTGATCGATGAAGCTGTAGGCACCTACCTGAGTGCCCTGTACAAACTCAAAAATCTTAAGTAGTACGCGCATGTGGACCCAATCAGCATTCTCTTTGCAGCCAATGCTTGTGTCGCCGCCATCAAGGAAGGTTGTGAGTTGTACAAGCAGGCCAAGACTTCTTTCATGGAGGTTAAAGCCACTGTGGACGAAGTTGTTGGAATTGGCAAGGAAGTCCAAGGATTCTGGGCAAAGCTCTTCGGCACAAAGCCCGCCGCCCAAGCCAAGCCTGTGGCGAAAAAGAAGGAAGCCTACGTTGCCGTTGACGAAACCCAAGTCATGGCAGATATCGTTACCCAGCTTACCCAGTTTTTCAAGTTACAAGAACAGCTTGCAGCGCACATAAGGGAAGAGGAAGAGAAGAGCAGATCAGTCTACGACCCCGATGCCAACCTGATGGAAGCTGCCCTGAAGCGGGTAATGGCTCAAGACCAGATGGCAGCGTTGGAAGTGACAATCAGGGAAACTATGGTCTACCAGTCTCCTCCTGAAATGGGGGCAATGTATTCCAAGGTTTTTGATATGCGAGATGTAATCAAGGCAGAGCAAGACAAAGCAAGGAAGAAACGGGATGAAGACTCATGGCAACGCAAGGAAAGGGAACGCCTTACAAGCGAAAAGCAAGCGTACCTGCTAGTGACTTTTCTTTTCCTCCTGTATATGTGGCTCCTCCTGAGCCTCTTAAGCAAGACTGGGAAAGCGTAATGGGGTGGATTGCTGCTTGTTTACTTGTCGTTTTGTTGTTGCCATTTTTGGGTATGCTGTATATAGATGTGCTGCAAACCAAGCAAGAGGCCAAGCAGCAAATTGAGAAGATGGAAAAGCTAAGGCGTGAAGTTGAACAACAAAAGCGGGAGAAGAATAAATGAACATTTATGAAATCTGGATACTGTCCGTCATGTTGGTCTTGCTAACTGGCTGTGAAGACCGCTACCGCTACCCATGCCAAGACCCCAAGAACTGGGAAAATACTGAATGCAAGCCGCCAATCTGTACCGCCGCTGGCACTTGCCCTGAAATGCTTGTCAAACCAGAGGAGAAAAAGTAATGCCTACCATTGGATATAAACCCAACAGCCGCCTAAGTTCTGACGAGATTGAAGTCAGGGTTTGGGCATTTGTCATTGTGGTCTTGGTGACCATTCTGCTGGCCTCTATGGGCATGTTTCTGTACTCAGTTTCGTTTGTCACACAGCCTATGAATGGCAGCATGGCGGCAATTGACAGGGTGTACACCCAACAGATCAGTACCATCATGGTCTTCATTACTGGTGTGCTTGGCGGCGTAGCTGGACGCTCTGGTGTCAAGGCAATTGCCAACGCAAGCGCCAAGGCTGAGGCCACTGATAACGATGAGCCACCAAAGCCATGAGCCTGTTCAATCCATACGTTCTGCTTGGCATCGTCTTAACGGTGCTGGGTAGTTTTGGCGCTGGATATTACAGCGGCGAGCAGAATGAATACGAGCGTCAGCAGCTTGAGATTGCCCGTTTAAATGAACAGGCACGGGAGACAGAACAGCGTATGGGCGAGGTTGCCCAGACATATGCACAGACTCTAAGGAAAGCCAACAATGTTGCAAAAGCTAAAGAAACTAAGCTGCGTACTGATATTGCCTCTGGTGAGCGCAAGCTGTTCATCCCTGTCAAAACCTCCTGCCCCGTATCAGCCGCCGCAGATTCCACCTCTGTCGCCGGAGATAGCCGAGAAACAAGAACCGAACTTGACAGATCGGTTGCTGAAGCTCTTATCGCAATCACAGCCGACGGAGACCAAGCCATCCGCAAGCTCAACGCCTGCATCGATCAATACGAAAAAATGAGGAGCTTTAAATGACCCAATTGACAACCAACTTTTCTCTGCACGAACTGACCAAATCAGAGACTGCCCTGCGCATGGGCTTTGACAACACCCCCGGCGAAGCTGAAATTGAAGCTTTGCGCCTGCTATGCGAGAAGGTCCTCCAACCTGTGCGCGACCACTTTGGCAAAGGTGTCAAGTGTAATTCTGGGTTCCGCAGTGCGGAAAGTAATGCGGCAGTCGGAGGATCTCGTACCTCAGACCACGTCAAGGGCCAAGCAGCAGACATCGAGATTCCCGGCGTAGCAAACGCTGACTTAGCTCAGTGGATCATGGACAATTTGGAATACACCCAACTCATTTTGGAGTTCTATACCCCGGGTATACCCGACTCTGGCTGGGTGCACGTAAGCTATGATCCCAACAACTTGAAGAAGCAAGAATTGACTGCGACCAAGGTTGCAGGTAAAACACAGTATCTTCCCGGATTGGTGGCATGACATGAAAACAAAACCCGTTTGGAACAAACCACGGCCCAAGGGCCTCGGACCATCAAAACCGCTGACCTCAGCCAAAAAAGCCAAGGCCAAGGCGGCAGCCAAGAAAGCTGGCCGCCCCTACCCCAATTTGGTTGACAACATGAGAGCAGCCAAGAGTTAGCAGTTGCCGTCCTCTCCATCGGCATCCTTAGGCCCCGGCAGCAATGCTGGGGCCATTTTTTCAAACTGCTCTACCCGTTGCCACCATTTGTCTTTGTAACCGTCAAATTCCCGGCCACAGGTCACAAATTCCTGCACTTCCCCATCCTGCGCCACCATCATGATCACACCGTGGTCAATCTCGGTTTTGTGCAAATGGTTGTGCGCACAGGCGTACGCTGCCAGTTGGATGAAGTAATCATCAATCCACTTGCGGGGCTTCATCCGATTGGTTTGCTTGAAGTCAATGATTGAGGGATTCCCTTTGTAGACACCCACGCAGTCGGTTGTGCCTGCATACCGGAACGGGTAATACAACTGTGCCTCTGTCCCCCATACTTCGTTGACGTGGGGGAAAAATGTCTCGATGAGCTTGTAGCCCATGCGGTAGCCCTTGACTTGCAGCCATGTCCGGGGTGCGGGTAAATCCCTATTCAACAGGAGTCGCTCGACCACGTTGTGCATGTGGGTGCCGACCGTGGCAGCCTCATTTTTGATCTGCTCTGCCTGCTCCCAACCAACCCTCTCGGCCCACGAATCAAGGTGGGTTCGGTCCTTTGTATCCGACAGGATACGGGTGACGCTGGGCATCTCATGTTCATTTCCGTCGATTTTGTATACACGTCCCGCTGACGTGTCTACTCTTTCGAGTTTTGTATATACATACTTGCGGCGAATGGGAATGAGCTGCATTAAATAATCCAATCTTTGAAGTTCTCGCCCAGCACCTGCGAGGCAATGTTGATTTTGTTCCGAAGCGCCTTGACGATGTGCTCGTCGACGGTGTCTTTGGCGATCAGGTCGACGTAGGTTACCTTTTCAGTCTGGCCAATCCGGTGAGCCCGGTCCTCTGACTGCAAGCGGACTTCCAAGTCAAAGCTGTTGCTGTAGTAGATGACTGTATTGGCCGCTGTGAGCGTCAAACCATAGCCACCGGTGCGTGGGTTGCCCACAAAGAATCTAAGCTCTGCATTGGCGTTTTGGAAGTCCTCCACGGCCTTTTCCCGCTCCTCATCCTCGGTGTCGCCGTAGTAGGTGGCCACAGAGGTCATGCCGTACTCCTTTTGCAGCGCCAGCTTGATGTTCTCGATGTCCCGGCGGTAGTTGGCCCAGATGATTGCCTTGCCATTGGTCTCCTCCAACACAGCCATGAGTTCACCAATACGGTTGCTGGGGATGTCAATCTGTTGGCCATCATCGAGCTTGACGTGCCCGCAGCAGATCTGATGCAGTCGCATGAGCTGGGTCAAAGCATTGTTGGTGCTCATCAAGTTGCCATCAACGAGCGCCAAGGCCATGAGCTTCATCTGGTCATAGTATTTCTTCTGCTCTGCTGTCAGCTCGACATCGCGGCGGGTGTAGACCTTGTCCGGCAAGTCCAAGCATTCCTCCTTGGTCACACGGAAGGAAAAACCATTGAGCTTTTCCTGCAACTCATCCAATCTGCGGTAGCCAACAATCTGCTTGAATGTGTGCGTGGGCAGTTTGCGTTCGACAAGGATCGCGTACCGGGCTTGGAAGGCGTAAAAGCTGGCGCTGTTCAGGCAATCTGGTCCTAAAAACTCGCACTGGCTGTACAGGTCCAAGGGGGACTTGGTGACGGGGGAGCCTGTTGCAATCCTCCTGTACCGCGCCTCGCGGGCCACCTTGATGATGCTCTTGGTGCGCTTGGCATTCGGTGTCTTGATCGTGGTGCTCTCGTCGACAGCCATGAAGGCAGAGGTGACACGCAAGAAGGTGCGGGCGTAAGCTGTGCCTTTCTCAGTGCTGAACGCCTCAATATTCATGATCAGGATACGCAGTTTGTCGAGGGAATTGATCATCTCTTCCATCTCAAGCTTTTCCGCCTTGCGAGGGGAAGGTGTCCAGCATGCCATCTTGTAGGGCACATGGTCAGGCATGTGCTTGGGCAGCTCGGACTTGTACCAATTGCGGTATACCCCCTTGGGTGCCACAATGAGCATTGCATTGATCTTGCCCTTGTCGTAGAGCATGGCGGCATTGTTGATGAGCATAAAGCTCTTGCCCGTGCCCATTTCTGCAAACAAAGCTGCCTGCGGATGCTCCCAAAAGCGCTCCAAATACGCCGCTTGATGCACAAATGGCTTGTTCTTGAACGGATACCGTTCCAAAAAATAATTCATGACTTTCTGCCTTTCTTTGATAAAGGGTATTGACAACCCGAAAAGATAGTGTACACTAAAAGCACGTTTCAAGAAAGGAGAGCGTAAACGTGGCAAAAGTTTTTATCGTACAAGAGATGCCCAACCATGATATTGCTGCTGCAATGAAGTTCGGGGAGATGTCGGTTTTACTACCGTCAAACACCCAGATCGCATTCAGCACAGTTCCAACGGTTCGGACCCTGCGACGCAAGTTGCGGGAATACAAGGATGGGGACTACCTGTTGTTGACGGGTGACCCTGTAGCTATCGGCTTGGCCTGCTCGATAGCTGCTTTCTATAACTCTGGCCGCTACACAGCCTTGAAGTGGGACCGCCGCGAAAGACTGTACATCCCTGTTAAAATTGACATCACTGAGAATGGAGAAAGAGATGAGTAATATCAACGATATGTTTGAGCAAGACGCTGGTGCATTGGTCGTCAAGAATGAGGACCTGCAATCAGTTGGTGAGTTGGCCAAGCGTGCCAAGCAACTTGAAAAAGAGATTGAAGAGTTAGAGGACACCGTCAAGGAACGCAAGGAACAGCAACGTAAGTTGTTGGAAGAAAGCATTCCGGGCCGTCTGTCAGAGCTCGGCATGAAATCATTCAAGATGTCTGACGGCAGCCAAATTGACATCAAGGCGTTTTACAACGCCAGCATCAAAGAAGAGAACCGTGCCAGTGCTTACGAGTGGCTGCGCAATAACGGTTTCGATGACATCATCAAGAACACGGTGTCTGTGCGCTTTGGTCGAGGTGAAGACCAATTGTGCGAGACCCTACTGAACCAATTGCGTGAGGACAACTACCCAGTTGAACAAGCGCAAAAGGTCGAACCCCAGACCTTGAAAGCTTGGGTTCGCGAGCAGGTGGAACGCGGAAGCGAGTTCCCCACAGAGCTGTTTGGCGTATACATCGGCCAAAGAGCAACCATCAAATCAGCATGAAAAAGGAAAATTGAAAATGGCTAAAAACGAAGTAGCAGTGAAGAAAGAAGGCGCATTGGTCTTGGCAAACGATTTTGAGCAAGACAGTGGTGGTTTTGACGGCATGGGTCAGGAAGACTTTGCGCTTCCATTCCTGCGCCTACTTACCAACACTTCCCCTGAGGTAGGCGAGGTCGATGGCGCTATGCCCGGCATGGTCTACAACTCGGTGACTGGTGAGCTGTATGACGGCAAAAAAGGTCTGACAGTGATTCCCTGCGCATATGTACGTCAGTACATTGAGTGGGCACCACGCGGCAGTGGTAGCGGCGCACCTATCGCCATTTACCCGGCCACGTCTGATATTTTGAGCCGCACGCACCGCGAACCGGGCGACAACAAAGACTACCTCGATAACGGCAACTACATCGAGAACACGGCCAATCATTACGTGATGATCATCAACGATCAAGGCTTCCCTGAAGCGGCATTGATCACCATGAAGTCCACGCAACTCAAGAAGTCGCGCAAGTGGAACAGCATGATGATGTCTACCAAGATGATGGGTGCAAACGGTCCTTTCACTCCTCCTATGTACTCACACCTGTATCGTCTGACCACACAAGCTGAGTCAAACGATAAGGGCAAGTGGTTTGGATGGGAGATCGAGCGCATCGGCCCGATTGAAGACAAGAGCGTGTACCAAGCTGCAAAGGCATTCGCTGCTCAAGTGAGTGCTGGCGAGGTCAAGGTCAAGCATACCGACGAGGAAGTCGGTACAGCAGGACCCGCACCGTTCTGATTTGAGGGGGCGTGATGCCCCCTCTTTCTTCTATAGAGATGCCAATGGAACAACTACAAAGATTTCAGGACATATTCAGGGGACTGGATATTGCCTACGGGACATACGTAATCAAAGCGGAAAGAGGCGATGGTAAGCAAGCAGGAAAAGCCACGGTTGTGCGAAAGCCACCTACAGATGACCTATGGCAAAAACACCTTGAAGGCGTTGACCCGAGTTTGGGAATTATTCCAATCAGGGCGGATAACACCTGCATCTGGGGATGTATTGACATTGACCAGTATCCTCTGGACCACAAAGGCCTAGTTGAAAAAATTGCGCAGTTGAAACTGCCACTTGTTGTTTGTCGCAGTAAATCTGGAGGCGCACATGTTTTTCTCTTTACAAAGGAACCGGCCCCAGCCCGGGATTTTCAGCAGTACCTTAAGGACGCGGCAGCACTACTCGGGGAAGCTGGCCGAGAAATATTTCCTAAGCAGGCCGAAATCTTGGTTGATCGAGGAGACACCGGAAACTTCCTCAACCTACCCTACTTCGGCGGTGACGCGGGAACAAGGTATGCATTCAATGTCGACGGTACGGCAGCCACGTTGGAAGAGTTCTTTGTTTTATACGAGGCGAACGTCCAAGAGTTACCGCTCAATTTTCCTGAGCCGCCTAAGCAAGCGGAGAGTCCCATCAAAGATGGCCCTCCTTGTTTACAAGCTCTATGCGCACAGGGCTTCCCAGAGGGGACGCGCAATAATGGACTATTCAACATTGGCATCTATCTTAAAAGGGCCGCCCCCGGGTCTTGGGAGGACAAGCTTGTGGAGTACAACATCAAGCACGTGGCTCCCCCACTACCCAACAACGAACTTCAAGTCCTTGTCAAACAAGTCGGCAAAAAAGACTATCAGTACAAGTGTAAGGATGCGCCCCTCAATAGCTTCTGCAATTCGGGCCTATGTCGATCGCGCAAATATGGCATCGG
>Ga0247723_1002348_pt1 | contig 10154 bp, 14 predicted proteins | sample MSEWelMarce5H_FC_FD_189079 | JGI IMG/M metagenome (GOLD analysis project Ga0247723, IMG submission 189079) | Subsurface sediment microbial communities from gas well in West Virginia, United States - MSEEL Well Study Marcellus 5H_FC | ecosystem: Environmental > Terrestrial > Deep subsurface >...
CAATACTATTACTGCAGCGTGGGCTCGCTTAACTACAAGTGGCGGAACTGCCGTTGCAGATATTTCTGCGGGAACTAGTGGTACTGAACTTATCCTCACCACTACTAGTATTGTAGCAACTCAACCTGTGAGTGTCTCTTCTCTCACGATTACTGAAGGGAATCCGTAATGGCTTTTCCATCTTCGCAATCAACTCAAGCCTCGCTTGACGATGCTTTAAAAACGGTCACTGCTTACGCAGGGGCGATTAAACAAAGAAGTCAGGCATTGATTAATGATTCTGCAAACGGTCCGGTGGATGGGGCACGGATCATTAACTATCTTAGAGATCTAACTGTAGCTAAAACAAAATTAGCTGAGCGTGCAAATACGCCTGGACTAATTCCATACGCACAGGCACAGTATAATTCTCCTACTTTGGACATTGTTGTTGAATACAACACGATGATTACCGCTATTAACGGAACCATCACTTGGCTTGTGAATAACTTTCCAAAAGATGCAACTGGATATCTTTTGTATGAGCAATTGAATGCGGATGGTACGATCTCGTACAGAAGTTTTACTACAGCGCAACTTGCTTCTCTTCGAACCCAACTTACTTCTCTTGTGACCACTATTGCTTAATTGGAGAAGCTAAGTGGCTAGTGTTCTGAGTACCGTATTTGTAACTACAAGCGGAGGTACTGTAACAGTACCTACCGGGGCACAGGGCGTTCTAGCTTTTCATACACACTATTCTAACAATCCCGGAAGCTCATTAAGTACAATTAGTCTTGGCGGCGCAAGTTCGTTTACAATTGCAAATGATGTTGGAGTTAACACAGGAGCCGGTTCTAATGCTCAGTCAGTTTCTTACGCCACTATTAGTAGCACAGGTTCTCAGACTTTTAGTTTTTCGTTAGACCATGCTGCTAGTGAAGGTCCAATTTTTGCGTTAGTCTTCGTTGACGGTATTAACACTTCAGACTGGATTAGAGCTACTGCTGCCCAGGCTCAAGCAAGCACCACAAATCCAAGCGGAACAGTTAATAGTTCTACAACTGATAAGGTAATTGTATATAACCAAAAATACAATGCAATTCCGACTTCAGTTACAGGATGGACCTCTCAAGGAACTACTACAAATAACCAGGAAGGTGCTCGTGTAGCAGTTGCAGATTCTCCAGGAGCAACATCTACTACATTCACTGCAACTAATTCTGACTTCTCCTCTATTGGTTTAGTTTCCGTAAAAGATGGAAGTGGGGGAGGAGTTTCAGGAACTATTGCAATTACAGAAGGTGCAGATACAGTTGCAGCCAGCGGCACAACTACTATCCTTGGTACAATTGCAATTACAAATGCAGGAGACACAGTAGCTGCTTCAGGAACTACTACTATCCTGGGAACTATTGCAATAACAGAAACAGCAGACACTGTTGCCGCAAATGGAACTACTACCGTCACAGGCACTATTAGTATTACAGAAAATGCAGATACTGTAGCTGCCTCTGGATCTGTTGGAAGTGCTGTTGATGGAACTGTAGCAATTCAAGAATCTCCAGATACTGTTGCAGCATCGGGAACCACAACAATTCTCGGTACTATTACAATTACAGAAGGTTTAGATGTAGTTGCAGCTTCAGGAACTACGGAGATTCAAGGAACAATTACCATCACGGAAGGTGCAGATACTGTTGTTGCAAACGGCTCAGTAGGTTCTGCAGTAAGCGGCACCGTTTCAATTACAGAGAACGCAGACACAGTTGCAGCTTCTGGTACAACTACTATTGTAGGAACCATAACAATTACAGAGAACCAAGATGCAGTAGCTGCTCAAGGTACAACTACTATTGTGGGCACTATCACAGTCCAAGAAAATCAGGATACGGTAGTTGCGTTTGGGATCTCTGGAACCCCTCCAGTAGGTACTACTTTCTGGAGATTTTTAGGTCTTGTTCTTGGAAGGATTGGCTTATGAAATATGTAATTGGAATCTTATTTGCACTTGGAATGCAAACTGCGGCGGCCCAACCGGACCTTATTCCATACGAAGAGACAGATACTTATAAGTGTTTCGAACCAAATGTTGGATACGGAATTACCGGTGCGTGGATATGGTGGATTTGTGATCCCTGGAAAAATGCAGACGTAAATGCAAGAAGCCGTATTTTCTGGATTGCTAGCCCATATCCAATTAGGATGGACTTAGTTGGAAGTAGGCTGGAAACCATTAACAAATCAGCTGATAAAAAACAAGCTATTCAAAATGCGTGGAAAAGGTTTGTAACAGCGTCTCCTGAGAGTGTAGCGGCCATAAGAGAAGAAATGATTAAAACAGATAAAGTGCCAATTGCTCCATAAAATTCAAGACGAAAAAAATACCCGGTCTATGCCGGGTTTTCTTTTTGGTTCAATTCATTTTACTAGGATCAAACTTCGGCAATTCAATCATTGGAACGATCAAGATGCTTCTCTTTTGAAACAACTTCTGTGTCATAATTTCACAGAGTTTAAGAATGTCATCTCTCGAATACGTCCCATCCAGAACAATCTCACAGTATGCAGCAATCTCTGCGATGTGAACATAAATGTCCGGACTCTCCTGCCCTTTGAGAATCATCTTAAGTTCCGGATGGAATTCAATTTCCTTTCTTAGCGCGATCAATTCCGGCTCGAATAGTTGAATATACATTCTTATAACCTCCAGAGGCTAACACCTCCTGTTGACTCTGCGCCATCTGAATACATAACAAAACCTGCCGCATTTCGGTGACCTCCACCTCCATACCTTTGAGCAAGTTTGCTAACATCGAAATCTCCGATTGAACGGAGACTGACTTTTGTATTCCCGTTCGGATCTGTGAAATATGTGGCTCCAAATGTGCCGGAGCGTTTTGCAAGAATATTTCCCACTTCGCTTGCAAAGTGTCCAGTGCAGTTAGCGATAAGTCCTGTAATGGGTCCATCTGGAGTGTAGAACGTACAGTTACGAGCTAAGTTATTCGCAATGTCTTCACAGATTCGTTGATCGTAATCTTTAAGTTGCTGTCCGATAAATGCAACAGAGTCTTTGTCTTGCTCAATTTCCACTTCCATATCTCGGTAGGCTGCAAAATTACGCATTCGATTCCCAACATACGCATTGATTTGTTTAGAATGTTGAAGTGCAAATTTCCAAAGATCACGATCCTCAATGTAGTTTACAAGTTGGGAACGATCCATGCCATCGGGGGCAAAAATATCCCAAGCAAGTCCAGCACCTGATTTCTCCATGTTGAAGAAAAGATTGATCTTAGGGGGCGCATTGCCATCCAACCAATCTGCAAGGTCTTCTTTAGCAGTCTTGTGGTGATCAATAATAGTGAGTTCACTAACATGAGCTACTGCAGCAAGAAGCATCTCTTTGGAGAATGAAAAGTCCAGGACAAATACGTCCGCGCCCTTTGCTTCTCCTAGATCAATACTAGTTTTTCCATACTCAGAGGGAATGTATTTCACTTCCTCATAGTTCTTTTCCATGAACTTATGAAATACATAAGCTGCACCGAATCCATCAGTACAGTTAGCGTGGTAGTAAACCAAGGCCTTTGCTGTTGCCATCTTGTTTCCTTTCCTCTCGAATTGCTCGACGTTGCCGATAGTTTCTATGATGTTCTGCCGCAGTTCGCGGAGTTGGTTTCAAAACATCATCTTCATCTCCCCACATATACATTGCTGTCCATGTATGTGTGGTTCTTTTCCAAGCTGCAATGTGAATAAGAACAGGTTGTCCAGGCTCTGGAATCCTAAACAGTCTCAACCAAATGCGGATAGTGTTCTCAGTAAGTCCAGTATCTTCCGCAATGTTTTTAACTGTCTTAGGTCTCTTTTGAAGGGCCAGGACAAAATGCTTCATTGCATTTGGATTAAATCCCTTCCTGAGTTTGATTGCCATGATTGATAAGCAGTTCTTTAATCTTCGGTTCAGGCTTCCAGTAGTTCGGACCCTTGATTATCTTACCTCGTTCATCATGCATTGGCTTTCCATCCTCCCCAAGCTTAGATTCATTACTATCCATGATGATTTGCAACGTCTCATCTACAGGAATATCGTATCGAATCATTTCAGATGCACAATAGACTTGGATATCACCAAGCCAATCAGCCATTTCTACAACTGCGTCAAGATCACTGAGTTTTCCATTCTGAATCTTTTCAAGAAGCTCGTCACCTTCAGTGATTTCTTCCTTGATGATCTTGAGGAAGTTAATAAGGCGCCCGGCCATTTCAGGTGCGCTGATTTTCTTCAGCTCATATGTTTCATTGAAAGCCGCAACACGTTCTTCAAACGTCGGCTTAGCAAGTTCGAGACTCATAACTTCATTTCCTTCTCTTCGGCGGTTAAAAGTCCAAAGTCCACTGTGGTATTCTTACTCATGTCTACCATAGTCTTCTTCGGGAGGAATCCCTTTCCAGGCACAGACTGAATCTTATCAGCGTGCACAAGGTTAGAGAGAATGTCAACTAGATTCTTTAAACCTTCCAAGTCATTCGCTACGTGCTTCCAGATTTCCAGGAGCTCCATACACTTGGTCGGGCTGGATTCAATTACTTGAACTACTTTGTGAGAGACATCGGAGTTTTTAGCTTTTCCAAAACCTCCAAGAGCTTTGGGCATGTAGAGTTCTGCATGAGTAAGAATTGTGTTTGCATAAATGACGTCTTGCTCTGTAAGCTTCGGATCGCCATCATTGCGTCCTGCATTACAGATGATGCAGAGCTTGAGGAGATGAGTAAATCTGCGTGTGTTATATGAATCGAATCTGATGTCTGCAACTGCTGACGACCTGTTCTGATAGATTCGATCAAGAAGTTTTCTAGCTCCGTCAGAAATTTCGAGTTTGCCTCTAGGTTGCTGATACATGCGGCCAAGTTCGTTTCTAACCAATTCGGTAAAAGCTGCGTCAGGTTCTTTTGGGAAGGTGTATTTTCTGTCACGAGGCTCTCCGTAAATAAAGATGGTTCTTGAAAAAAATCCTTGGCCTAAAGCTTCTGGAGGAAAAGCAAGGTGAAATCCGGTCGGCGTGTTCCCTGCAAGTATTGAGACGGTTGGATCTTGAATGGTGACTGACTTTCCGGTCTTGATCCTATTTTTATACGCACCATCGTAATCCCATAGTACGCCGAGTAATGATAAGAATTCAATATTTCCATTTCCGAGGAAGTTGTTAAATTCATCGGCAGCAATAAGAATTTCGGATGAATCATTGCTTCCTCCAGGAGAGGCCCATAGGAAGTCTTCCATGGATTTAGTGTCTGTGGAAGCAAATTCATCGCCTTCTCCTGCAAGATCAAGTAGGAACTTTTCTTTCGAAGATTTATCTGCAGCAATATTAGAATAGCCTACAGAGTTAAGAAATCTCTTTTGAATATTGATCGTGGTTGACTTACGTGCACCGGCAGTGCCGATTAACATGCAATAAATATTTGGATAGATCTTAAAATGACCTAGCTGGATATAACTTTTTCTTCCTAAAAGTGCCCCGATTCCAGCAATCGCAGCCCAGCGAGAGTAGATTACAGGGCACTCGGTTTCATCGGTGTACTTTAGGTACAAGGAGAGGAAATCTTGTGCCACTTGTATTCTTTCTATTCCTGATTAGCAATCTTACTCGCGCACAAGTCCTTGCTGCGCATAGTAATCCTGAACAACTCGTCCATGCGTGAGCATATCTCCAAGCTCTTTCAGTTCAGGATGTGCTTGATCTGCACAATTAAGTGCTCGATCCATTAGTTTCGTGAATCGAGGAATAGATTCTTTAGTTATAGAGAAATGAATCTCTGCAATTTCCCCTGAAGGTTCACGAGAAACACGTGCGTGAATCATGCGAACCTCCATTTTTGGGCAAGGAAATCATAGATGTAACGATACCCAACTCCATCAACTTCTACTGAGTTAACAGAGATTGCAATCAACTGACGGCCCTCAAACATTGGAGTTCCTCCAGTGTTAATCATGTAAAGAATTTGTTTGAGCTCTTCGCTATACATACGAAGTTCGTGCCAGTATCCACCTTCAATGTAGAGAATCTCTACAGGAAGAGGAGTATCTTGAAGTTCTCCAGTAATGATTTCCGGAGAATTCATACCAAGGTTATCTGCAATAGTCATTTAGTACTCCGACCAAGGGTAACGAATAGATAGCCAAAATGGCCCCAATTGAAAAGATGCATTACGCATTGTGATAGAAAATACAATTGCCCAGCTACTATACTCCTTATAGAAGTGTAAATAAAGAATCGAATTGGGAAAAGAGTTCATTCTGTTTCACTCCAGTATTTTGCTCCCTTACCGTCTTTACCATTCTTGAGAGCCGCAGGTACGGTAAAAGTCCTATATTTCCCATCCACACCTTTGACTGTGACAGGGATTTCCATAAGCTCTTTAACTTTCTCTGCGAGATGCCCATATCCTTCCCGGTATGAAAAAAGGATTGAGTCATGGATCTGCGCATGGAGTCTAAAGTTTTTAGCTTCCGGCAACGCAATTTCATAGAACACTTTCAAGAACGCTTCGTCGAGAGTTCTTGCGTTAAGTGATTGTGGACAGTGTGCAACGTAACTGTTAAGGTGGAGTTTGTTTTTGTCAGGGCTTCCAAAGCAGTAGCGAGTCCAGTCTCCACGTCCAATGTTGAATTCAATCTCTTGAGTCGATAAAGTTCTCTCAACGTGGTGGACTGCTTTTGAAACAATTTTACGTGTTGTGATAACTTCTCTAATGACTGAAGGATAGTAATCTCGTTTGAGCTCGGGGTATGTGGCATGGAATCTCTCCAATAAGTATTCAGCAATTTGCTTAGCTGTCATTCCTTTAAGTTTAAGAAGCGCTGCTGCTTCCCAAATCTTATCTTCCCCCATTGTCTCAATCAAAACTCCAGCACCCATGTTATAGTTAGCGCCATGGTTGACGCGTTTCGCGAGGTCTCGAAGTTTCTTGTTCTTAGGTTTCTTAGCGGAATCATCATAAATTTCTCCGTATTGGACGCCAAAAAAAGCGCTACAATTAACTGAGTGGAAATCTCTAGTGCCAGAGACTGCCGCAATAAGCGATTCGCTTCCAACAATATGCGCTGTATCTCTGGATTCTGCCTGTTCAAGGTCAGACTCTGCAATAAAGAATCCGGACTGAGCTCTAACGGTCTGCTTAACTGCAGGTCCAGTTTCGACATTCTGTATGTTTGCCCCACACCAATATTGATGCTCGCCAGAAGAGTTACGTCCGGTGTCGGTGCCGTCAGGGTTAATTGAATACAACCAATACCCTCTGTAATCTTTAGATCCTTTTGAATTAGCTTTTGGAGATCCATCTTTCTTCCTTTCAATATCATCATCTGTTCTGAGATAGGTCCCCTTCCGCTTCTTCATTTCACGGATCTTAGTAATACAAGCTATGATGCGTGAATTGATTGGATGAGCAAGAGACGCCTTCTTAAGACTCTTTTCATCTGAAGATTCCCAGTCTTTGCCTGTAAGTACCTTAAGTAGTTTCTTAACTTGGGGCGGGGAATTCGGATTAACTTCCGTTCCAAGCATTTTAAAGAGAGACTTTTCCGCCTGCGATATTTCGGTATCACATTCGGTGCGGGCTTTCTGGAGATTTTCTTCATCACGAAGAAGTCCAGTCATTTCGCAAAGAAGGGATGGGTAGACAAGGGGAAACTTGAGAAAATAGTTATGTCTAGCCCAGTCCGGGGCCGTGAGAATCTGTTGAATAAATACATTTGCAGTTGCCCACGTATCGAGTCCGTTGTATCTATAGAACTCATACAAGTCTGTAGTTTCTGCAAGATCTTTCCAGTATACCACTTTGCGAAGAAAGAAGGCATTAAGGAAGCCAAGATCCTTAGGTAGCTCGGAATACCAAGCGTGCATGAAATTCTTTGTGTCCCAATACCAATCGACGGGAGCAGCGTTGTATCGCAGGAAATATGCATTGTCATACTTCCCGTTCTGAAAGATCTTTTGGATACGTAGCGCATTGATCTTCCTCACATAAGCCAGATTGAAACTGTCAGTGAGAGGTATAACAAAAGTAAGAGTATAAGGGATACCATCCCTAAAGTAAATACCAGTGTAGCCAACGCACCGTATTGCAAGATTCCATCGAGCAGTCTCAATATCAGTTGCAATCGCATACGCCGAGCTAAGTTTATCAAAAGCCCGGATAACTTTCTGCGGTGTATCACAGATTTCATAGTTAAACTCCGTAGCTTCTGCCCACTTCTTAGGCTCGACAATCTTAGAGATCCAGCGCTCAGTTAGAAACTTTCCATACGGAACAGTTACGAGTTGCGCAAGAGGATCACAGAAGACGATGTCAATTCCTTTATGGGTAAATAATGACCCGGAATAGTCGGACAAACTGGGGGATTTGTCTGTGAGGCCAACCAATTTTTCAAGGAGAGGTACAGAAGTGGTCGCGACTTTTGTAACTCCTCGCTTCTCACAATAGAGTTCAAGATGCGTGAGAAGCTCGAATCGCTCAGTTGTGACATATGTCGGAACTCCTTTGAAAAAAGGTTTAAGATGCGGGAAGTATGGTTGATCTTCCGGAGTACCAATGAAAGCTGCTTTGATTTCGTTCATTGCTTCTGATGCCTCTTCAATTCTTTAGCCTTCTCTCGTTCCACTTCATTCTTTTTCTTAACGCAACTCCAATCGTATCTTACTGTATCCTCCATAGATTCAAGAGCCCTGTAAAATTCTTGGCACGCTTCTTCAAACTTGCCTATGGAAGGTTTATAAATCTCAGGGCAAGCTTTGACTCTCTGCAAAGTACCTACAATAAACCCTCGTAATCCTTTAACGCTTCCTAAGGCAAATCTCAATCTTTGTTGCTGTCTTTGCTTTTCAGTACGAACGGCCATTTACATTCTCCACGATTGGTGCCAGCAGCGGGGATCGAACCCGCAAAGTTATTTCTAACCGACGGATTTTAAGTCCGTTGTGTTTACCGATTTCACCATGCTGGCATGTATTACTCGATCCCTGAAAGGTTTCGCAACCCAAATATTTCCTTTACGATTCTCATAGAAATAAAGAATACGAGAAGGCTCTATGACCGTAGGACATGCAACCCGTGTAACTTTAAACCCGCCCACATCTTTTAGTCGGGTAGCTGATGACCGAAGAAAATAAAAGATTGGAGCTGTTGTTACCGGAATTAAGTGCATATCAATCTCCGATGTTGTAATTAAAAGAGCCGAGAATCTTTTGAACTCCCGGCCCTTATGGATTACACCACCTTCAGTTCTTTCAGGCTCGTGTAAAACACACTCTTATCCTTATTCGATCGTTGATCGGTAATGATAAGAACTTCTGCACCTTGCGCAGCTTCAATGATTTCCCGATTCGTACCCTTCTGGAACGATTCATTCAGCCAACCAAGCAGCTTCTTGAAACTACCTTGGCCGAACTCATTATCCATCGTATACAGAATCTCAGTTTCTGCACCAGGGGCTTGCGGTTCTTCACCTTTGTTGGCGAGTTCCACAGTTTCCTTCAGCTTGAACTTAGCCTTAAAAGCCGGATGCGTACCAACTTTAACCGGGCCTTCAATATTCAGAATTGCAACGTGAGTGCCACGGCGGAAAGGTTCAAAACCAGGAATATCTGCAAGATCATCCAGAGTACCGTCCAGCAGTGCATCCATGTTGAATTCAGTTTGTGCTTCGCTCATGATAGTTTCCTATTCTCTGTTACAAATGTCGTCAATGATGATTAGATGTGGTCTACATCCAGTGAGAGGCTTTACTTCTTTTTTACTTGTACACGGGGCTTGACTCCTTTCATTGCAATTTCCTTCGGTGTTTCTACCGGAAGGTTCTTAATATAAGGTTCTCCATGAACAATAATGTTCTCACAGAGAGTTGCGTAACCTGCAATATCATGCCAATGATCTGCATGTTCAGGATTGCCACAAAGAATACGCCCCATCTTATGACAGATCATATCCAATGCTTCTTGCTGGTGAGGTTCAATAACATCCCAATTCTTTCCAGTCCGAATTAGTTTCTTGAGTTCCTGCATAATTGCACCATTCTCACGAAAATCTCCATGAGAATTCTCTCGCACATTCAGAGTATTTTGAACATCATTACTCATTTATCTTCCTTTCTATTTCCTAAGAGA
>Ga0247723_1002349_pt1 | contig 10146 bp, 19 predicted proteins | sample MSEWelMarce5H_FC_FD_189079 | JGI IMG/M metagenome (GOLD analysis project Ga0247723, IMG submission 189079) | Subsurface sediment microbial communities from gas well in West Virginia, United States - MSEEL Well Study Marcellus 5H_FC | ecosystem: Environmental > Terrestrial > Deep subsurface >...
CATTAGAATAAATCTTTCCGTAGTTCTTTAACTTTTGCTGTTGTATAGTGGCTCAAGGTTTTGAAATTAATTGTTGGGTATTTAAAATCCTTCACCATTGTCCAAGCGTCTTCACGAACCAAGTCGTAGAACACTGTGTTAATAAGTTGAGGAATGTTCTTGCTAGACCATCCTCCCGTGTCATTGATAATCTTCGCCACCACCTTATCAACCAAGGATGATGTGACTAGCTTAGCAACAATCTTTTCTTCAACGATTTCACAACCAATGAGAGGCGCTCCCATCTCTTTATGGTGTGCTTCTTTGAATTCGTTAGTGACTATCTTAGCCCACGTAACTCTATCATACTTGTTTACGAAGCTGTAGTTTTTAATGACAATGCCTTCGCCAACACCTTCACCATCTTTGATGAGCATAGTGTTCTTATCCAAACACTTTGTAAATGTTTCGATGCTGCCATTCTTAATGATGGCAATGGGTGCAACGTAGTCTAGCTTATACGCCTTCAAGCTTTCTTCATAGCCGTCAAAGGGAATGAACTGTTGTGTTAGTGTATTAAACACATCAAACACATAGAACTTTCGCCATGCATCATCCTTGTAAGTCTTGAGCGAATGAGGGACAAGCCACTCACCGTACAAGATGTAGTAGGGATATTGATATAGGTATTCACCGATGCGCTTATCTGCCAGCATAGCAGCATAGAAGCCTGCATTGTCAGCATCAAGCGACAGTTCTCTATTGCGACTGCCTGCCTTGATTGAATAGTCTTCTGCTGCCCATACACTAGCGTTGGTGCCATCAAGCTTTGGAAACACATAAGTAGTTCCAACTTCAATGGCTTCAACTTCAGTGCTGCCAAACTTCTCAAGGTGGGGATATTTTAAGAAGCTCATACATCATTTCTTTTTAGTGACGGTAGCGAAGGCAGCAATCACTGAAAGCACAATGATAACTATTGGTAAAGCCCATAAGGGCATCAACACAAACCACCAACTCCAGTCGATAAAGTCTGTAAGTTTTAGTCCAATAAACAATACAGTAAGTAGTCCTAAGAAGTTCATACTTTCTTTTTCCTCATCAATTTCTCTTCTGCCGTTTTGTCTTTATGGCAGGGCTTACACAAAATCTGTAGGTTCTCTAATTCACAAAAGAGATTGTCTACATAAACGTCCCAGCTTAAGAACCCTTTGACGGGGTCTACCACTGGTTTAACATGATCAACCTGCACATCACTAGCTACAAAAGATTTCTTACAACCAGCACACTTGTAATGCATGGCAAGCTTTCCAGTTTTGCTATTAGTCTTGCGACCAATGAACGCTTCCTTCAACGCTTTAAACTTTACAGGCCACCTGCGCGAAGCAGCCCGCAAGGCTGATGTAACAAAGCTTCTGAATCTAGCCTCTGTCCATTCACCGTTGTTTCTCATTCTTCAAGGCTGTCAGTTAGATGAGACAAACTCATGTGCTGTTCAGCCATGTAGAACAATTCGTTTGCAATGTCCATAGCTTCTTTACGACTATGGGCAATGAGTTCTTCTGAGCCGTCTTCATCTGAACAAACAACGATGTAGCCGTTGCTGGCTTGTCGGATATAGATTTCAATATCGCTCATTGTTTCCTTCGATGGTTAGGTCTTCATAGACAATGTTACGTACATTGATTTCATCAAGTGCGCTGGTGACATGTGCACAAACAGCATCAAGAAGGTCTTCGTTACTTTCGTAATCTCCTTCAACTTCAAGGTCGTCAAACTCAGCAGTAAAAGATACAGTCACTGTAATCATTTCGTTTCATCCTTATCAAAGGCAAGCAAGAATAACATACAACACATAGCATGTGCAAGGTGGCTCATGCCTGTTTCGCTATCGTTCTTTTCACCATTAGCATACGCAGTGAAGTGGCGAAAGCCTGCATCAATGTAACGCTGCCTAGCATTAGGCACCTTCTTCCAGTTGTCAGGAGCATATTTCTTTGCACCATACGTCAGCACATCAACAACCTCTATCAATGCTTTCCACGGCATCAAGCTCCACTGTGGCTTGTCGTTGTCATACTTGACGCCGCTACTGTCGTTTGCATGAATGGCTTTAACATAGTCTTCAAGCCTGTCAGGAGTTTTCCAAAAGTCGCGGTTGCCAATGATCATTGAACACCACCAATCGTCGGTGTGCTTTCGTCCAAGTGGTACTCGTTGTCATACACGTTCATTGGAACAGCGGTAGCGTCTTCCATGTCACCGAAAGATTGTTCGCAATGTTTATAAGCACGATCTGCCAACTCAGCATCTGTCTCAAGCAGCTTAGTGCAAGCAGCAGTCATCATAGCCGATGATACAAGCTTGCCAATGTCATCTTCTGACAACGACAACGGGCCAATGGCGCTGATCAACAAGTTGTAGCTACCGTCCCAATCACCCTTGTTAATGTTTGTAGGACGAAAGATAATCATCACATCGTTTGGTTTCAGTTCAAGCTCAGTCATCTTTATTCCTTAATGTCGGTGGTATCCACCATTCGTTATCAAACCTTCTAAGCCAAAGCAGCCTAGCATTCTCAAGCACTCGATCAGCATTGCCGTCATAAGCATCTAAACAAACCTGCCACATTGCCAACTCATCGTTGTTGGTTTCACTGAGCATCTTTGCAGCCTTAGCTGGCCCAATACCCACTAGTCCTTTGATGTTATCAGCATCATCGCCTGAAAGTATTTGCTTATAAAACGATAGCAATCCTTCTTCTTCTGTAACGTAGTATCCCACGTTCTTTACAAAGTTGTAATGCCATCCGGGTATCTGATCAAAGTCTTTGTCAACACTCACCATGACGCAGTTGCCTACACCAAGCTTTGTTGCCTCGGTAGCAATGGCATCATCTGCCTCACTACCCTTTACAAGTATTGCATTCCATTCCTGCAGTAGCCAATCACGCATAGCCTGATGGTGTTCTGGTTTAGGTGCTGTTCTGTTTCCTTTGTATGGTGCAGTCACTGCTATTTGTTCACGGAAGTTTTCTTTGCCAGTGATGTAGAGTTTCCAATCATCAACAAAGCATCCCTCATACGTGCGATCTACTTTAAGTGCAAGGATGTCTACGATGTAGCTACTAAGCCTGAGCCTAGCAACCTTAACGTTTTCATCCTTGCAAGCAAAAGCAATTCTGTAAGCCAGTATGTCGGCGTCCAGTAGTGCGATCATTAGTCAGCAGCGGCTACAGGTTCCAGCGGTGCCATCTCAGCTTGTGCGGCTTTAACTTGTGGGTCAGCTTGCTGTTGCAGCAAACCAATCACACCAGCAGAAGTTTCATAAGGCAGCTTAGACAATGCCGCCATCACAATGTTTGCCTGATCAATAGTCAGGGTAAAAGTCAGTTTAAGTTCGTTCATTTTAGAGAGCCTCATCTTCGTTAATATCACCACCAGCACCAGCATACTCAACCAAGTCAGTAATGACTAGCTTCGCAACGGAAGGACTGACGCCTTTCTTGTTCTTGTAAGTCCAAGGGTAAGAGCTAACAATTGCACGAGCCTTGCTTTCGTTACCAATCTCTTCCGTAATTTCATCACCTTCAGTGTCATAAACCTTGATGGGGTTCTGAGACTTGCATGTGATGAACATACCTTTCTCTGGTTGCTTCTCACTAGACTGAACACTGATGCCCATGTCTTCCAAGGCAGCAACAGCACTTTCTGACAAGTTGCACAGATCAACCGTGTACTTGCCTGCCATCTCATTCACCTTGTTGTTAAAGCACCAGTAAACTGTAGCCTTAATCTTCACACGCTTTTTATCTTCACTCATAAACTATTTCCTTTGAAAATGGTGGCGCTAACGAGGCCACCTATGCCGTCTTGTTAGACATAACAAGAAATGTTTGGTTCCAGAAATAGGAATTGAACCTATGACCCACAGCTTAGAAGGCTGTTGCTCTATCCAACTGAGCTATTCTGGAAGGTATTATACATAGCTGTCATCAATATTTACAACAGGTTCTTCATAGCCAATCAAAAGTTTCTTAGCTGCTTCAACATAGTAGCTGTAGTCAATGTCATGGTTGAAGTCTTTAATGTCATTGCACACCCGCACAGACCATCCACTTTCAACAGCAAGCCTACGGTCTGGTTCACCAGTATACACTGGCGGCATAACCTTTATCAACTGCCCACCATCTTTGCAGGCGTAGTAGCGACAAATGTTTTGCTGCTGTATCTCACTACCATCTGCAAACACCTGCACCAGCTTGCTGCTACGAGGCACCTTAGTGCGTAGCATGAAGTCGTACTTGTCTTCGTGGTTGCTGATGAAGCTGTGCAGATCAGCGCCGTGCAGTATAGCAGCTTCTGCAGCCATTGCAATGATGCGACCACCTTGGTCTTGATGCCAACCTAAGCCTTCATACTGGTACGCTCCCTTGCGTTTAACCTTGCCGTCTGTGTACACAGCAATGTAGTTGTTAACGTCACGGATAACCATCTTCGTATACTCAGCAAACTCAAGCTGTAGAGATACCTGCTCTTGCCAGTCTTTGCAGATTTTGTTGTACTGAGGGCGACTACCACGAGGTAGCAGCACTGTAACACCATCGGTATTAACCTGAACAATCTTCAAGCCTTTGATGGCAAGCAGCTTCTCAGCCAGCAGGCACAGCAGCAACTGCCCATTGATGGTGATGGTCATTGTATATTTAGGGTCGTAGAAGGGGCTGTACTTGTTATTGCTGTCGCCATACACACCGTTCAAGGCCAGCTTAAGCATGGCATTCTCAGCCGTGTTCTTTGCATAGCTCTTGCGCTGCTCATACACATCCTTGTAAATGGCACAGAATTCCTGTGACAGATGTTCAGGATAGACGTTGTTGCTAATGGCAATGTTGGGATACATGGATGCAACATCGGCGTCAACAATTACATAGTCAAAGTCTTCTTCAACAATTGATGGTGGCACACTGCCGTGAATGCCGCCAGTACCAAAGTCGAAACGAAAGCCGTCAACAACAACATTCAAGTTGGTTGCTTCTTTCCAATGGCCCCAATGGCTATACTGAGTTTCGCCTTTCTTCTTAGCCTTCAACTCCTTTGGCTGCACCCACCCAAGAGGATGCTCAAGATTGAAATCAATGACATCTTCCACCGTTGGTTCTTCTTTGAATTTCTTACGCTTCTCGATTGTCTCAGCATAGGCAGACACGGAGCCAAGCATGTGTTCTTCAATGTCAGAAAAGACACCCTTAGTTTCAGTGATGTGCTGCTGCTTGAACCAGTCCACCACTGCTAAGAACTCAGGACGTTTGAAGTCGTAGTAATCGAACAAGCAGTCTTCAATGGCAATGCTGGTTCGCTTTGTTTGATTGATGGTGCGAGTGCCATCCTTGTTCTTCTTGTAGCAACTCTCAGGCATGGCCTTCTCAAGCTGCATAATGAAGTAGTCTTTACCAATCTTGGTGTCGTTGTGGTTGATGAAGCTACGCTTATACTTCTTTGTCAGTTCTTCTCTGAATGTGATCAAGGGAATAGATAACAAATAGAAACGCAAGGTGTTGTCAACATCGTGCATGTTGTATTTGATTAGCTCATCCATTTCATTGTCTGCCAGCACAGTGCCGGGTGGATACGGCAAGTCACAGATGTTGTCAGCCTTCATATTAAATTCAATCATCTTCAAGGACGTGGCTCTGGCTACGTTGTCGAAGTGATAGATTTTGAATAGGTCAACCTGCTCCACCATGTCTTTGCCATTAGACCGTTTGAACTCACGCTTCTGGTCAGCAAAGATTGATTGTGCGACACGATAGGCTTTGTCAGCAACAGCCTTGCCTGACACACGAATAGCCTTAACCCTAACTTCAAGCAAGCCTTTGATGACTTCCCAATCGAAACCAACGTTGTTAAAGCCAACCAAACGATCACCGTTGTCATGCAAACAATCAAGGAACGCAAACATCTTGTCTGCTTCGTTCTTGCGCGTAGACATTTCAAACACATTACGCTCTGTGCCGTCAGACTTGATGCAGGCAAAGGTGAAGATGTTTGGATATGTTTCCAGATCGTAGATGTAGTCGCTCATGGTGGTTATGCAGTCATTGATTCTTCTTCATACAACTCAGCCTTATCATTCTCATCATCAGGAGATACAGATGGCTTATACAAAGTGTTAAAGGTTTCAAAGCTACCATCATCGTACAAGCGTATGACAGGGCTGGTGTGAATAATACCAACGCGAATGTAGTAGTGGTTAAGACCATACACGGTTGCTGTCACCCAATTACCATCTGTAACGTCGAAGCGTGGCTGTCCTACATAAAACACCTCGGGCTTATCTGCTGTGGGTGCTGTATCAACTAACCGTGATTTCACAGGCTCTTCACGAATCTTCTGATTGATGATGTTTTGCCAAATGGCAATGTAGTTTTTCATATGTTTCCTTTCAAAGTGCGTCAGAAATATCATCAGTCGGTGTCATCCGTCCTGTGATCTTGTTGTATAGCAAGCAACCGGCAGGGCCAGTGGCGCCATTATGGCGGTTCTTTAAAACCCTACACTGAGTAGTGTTTCTCACCAAAGGGTCATCATGCTGTCCATTACGCTCAAGACCAATCACCATGTCGCTAAGCTGTGCAATTGATGCAGAGCCTCGTAGCTGTGCAAGGCTGGTAGCAGCACCTTCCTCATGGCCTTTGTCAGAGGGACGCTTCAGGTGGCTGACAATGATGAGAGCAATGTTTGTTTCCTGCACAAGCATGCGCAGCTTGGTCATAATTTCGTCAATGGCTTTACGCTCATCGCTGTTTTCCTGTGCCGACACAATGATGCTTAAGTGATCAAGGAAGATGTACTTGCAGCCAATGCCTTTAGCTAAGTAGCGCACACGGTTGACGATGTTGTCAATGCTGGTGCTGCCAAAGTGATCGAACAAGAACACACGACCAGTTCCGAGGGTGGCATCGAAAGCGCCGCGCCGTTGTTGGTCAGACACATTCACAGTGTCAGGCAGATGCAGCGGTGTATCGACAGCCAAGCTCATCAAAGACAGGCCGGTCTTCTTCACGCTCTCTTCAAGAAACATAAGGCCAACATTGTCTGAGGTGTTTTGCAAAATGTGCCAAGCAATCTCACGCAGCACTTGGCTCTTGCCCAGCCCACTACCAGCAGTGACGGTGACAAGCTCACCAAACCTGATGCCATAGGTGAGTTCGTTCAAACCAGCCCAAGGGTATGTGCAGTCTGCTGGTGCCATAGGCTTAGACACCTCATCCCACAGGCTAGAACCGCTCACAATGCCATCGGGAATGAAACCCTCACTAGCCCACCACCGACTAACGAACGCTGCAGTTTTGCCATCAGCAAGCCAGTCGCATGCGTCTTTGTATTCGGGCAAGGGCTTGAACACCTTGGCCTTGCTGCCAAACAACTCAGCCACTTCCTTTGACGCCTTCATGCCCGGTTCATCACCATCAAAGCATATGACAATGTTTTCAAAGCTATTCAAATACTCGTATGATTCTTTGCAGTTTTTCAGAGCAGCAGCAGCACCATTACGAATAGATACAGCAGGGTATTTAGAACCAGTAAGTTGATACACAGCCAAGGCATCAAACTCTCCTTCAGTAATAGTGACATACTTGCCTCCAGATGGAAATATATTCTGACCAAACAATGTGCCAGCAGAGAAGTTGCCAACGGTTGAAAAGGTTTTGTCTTTAACGCTTCTAACTTTAGCACCACAAAGGCCGCTGTCTTTGTCGTAGTAGGGGAAGTAGTAGTTGCCGTCATTACGAACAACACCAAACCTTTCCATAGTTTCTTTGTTTATCTTGCGCTCAGACACGGACGTGCTGATGCCCTTGTTGTAGGTGGTTAAGAAGGTTGTCATGTCTTTGACGACAACAGTTTCAGTGGGCATAGATTTCTCAGTGTAAGAAGATTGATCTGACGGTGTAAATTCGGCACAGGCAAAGCAATAGGTGGAGTAGTCGTCGTTGATGGATAAGCCATCACTGCTGCCACAATCAGGACAGGCTTGGTGAATGGATATGAAGCTCATTATTGAAGCACATGCAACATCATGTTAATACTTTGGATGACAAGGTGTTGTTGTTCAGCATTTAGTTGTGCCCAAGGCTTTGTTGGTGCGGGCCATTTCTTTCTAATGGCTTCGTAATATTTCTCTACATCGCTCATTGTTTTCTTTCAAATATTTTATTAGCAATAATTCTTTCTTCACTGCGTCTGGACAAGCCTCTGATTGTTCCGGGGCTTAGTCCTTTCTTACGCTTTTCATCAACAACTTTAACCATTGCTTTGCTCTTCTTGTTGTTGGCAGTGAAGGCTGGGTCAGTGGCAAAGACGCTGGGACGGGTGTCAGTATGCCACAGAAATGCAGAGACTACTGCTGCGGTCATACAGGAAAGAACGCTTTCATTGTGATGGGGGCTACAGTGCGCAGCACAGCCAGTGCATCTTCTGCAATGAGGCGGTGTTCCTTCTGTGTGCTTTCGTGCAAGCGTTGCTTCAAATAAAATATCCAACTACGCATGGTGCCGTTCATGTACAGGCGAGAACTAGTCAGTCCTTCAGGCAATAGCACACGGGCTTGCTCTTTAGCAATGCCATTGTTAATTGACCACTTGTATGCATAGGCTGCAACGTCAACAACCGTTTGCTGCATCTCTTTCCACTCTTCATTCAAAGCAGGGTCGTTGCTGACGTTGGAGGCTTGTCGGTTCTTTGTATCTTGCAAGCGGCATTCACGCAGCGGTGCAACGTCGAGCAGGTCGGTGGTGGCATAGCGTTGTGAAAACTCTTGGAAGTAGAACGACTTGTGCCGCAATATCTGACGACCAATATCACGGGTTGTATTGATTTCAAGACAGACGTTTGCCATGTCGAAGGGGCTGACGTGTCCCTCTTCCATGCAGTAGTAGAGCAACCTAGTGTTTTCACTAGTTTGATTAGCTGGATTACTAACCCGTGCCATGAACATAATTTGTTTATCAATGGACGGTGTTGCCCATTGAAGACATACTGCTGGTGATTCAGACATTTGAGTTTCTTTCATTGTTCGTTTACTTTTAAAGCCGGTCATACAATTCTATTCCCATAGTCGTCAAACGTTCCATACGCAGGCTTCCTTTCTAACTCTGACATCCTTTGTTTCATTGAGTTATCTGGCTGTGACACATACACAGGCTTGCCTTCGTGATAGGTTTTCACTGCGCGTGGTGGGGCAGCATATAGCTTTGTACCATTAGGCAAATCGTCCCATCCTGAATGCAATGTCATCTGGCCTCTACTATTTTTAGTTGCGCAAGGCTTTTGCTCTAGTTGTGCCTTTAGTTTGTCACGCGTCATAGTAGCCACCATACTCCAATACGCATCTTCCCAATGGGAGGGTTCCTTCTCAGGTTGCACAAGTGCTGCGTCCCATCCTTCTTGAAACGCCTTCCACTCATCATCATCATAGCCAAGGGTGCCGGTGTGATGCACTTGTCGTCCAGCAGAGTTTTGCTTTACGTAAATATCAAAGGCATCAATTTGTTCTTGGGTGTCGTATTGTTTTGTCATATCAATGCGTCCTCGTAGGTAAGTTCAAAGATGTCAGGCTTGCAGGGGTAGTGCTCGCCCTTGACGCCCGTAATAATCCAGTCGCCGGGGGTGACATACATTGGCCCTTCCAATGTGTCGATGAAGTATACAGGATCACTTCCGTTCCATTTTTGTTTAACTGAAATATGGTCATCTATTGAGAACCATTGGGTGGCCTCGATGACCACGGGTTTCTTGCGGAATTTCATGTGTTCTTCTCCTTAACCCATGTACAGGCAAAACAAACTTTCATCATCCAACGCACAAACCAATTAGGTTCATTGCCACGCTGTGGCGTGTAAACTAGCCCTGTACCATTTGGAGTATTACCAAACATATAGCAACGCCACTTAGAATATGTTGGTGTAATAATACGGTAAGTGGTGTTGTTTGATTCACACTTAGTCATATCTCGTCTCCACTCTGCGCCCATTGCGCTGCTTTGCTTGCCAAGAAAAATGCCTCGGCCCGCGTCAGTCGGCTAGACCTGATATACAGCTCACCACCCTCGGTGTAGCCGCAAATCAGCACGTCAGTTAGGTGGTCACTCTCTGTATCTACAAGC
>Ga0247723_1002350_pt1 | contig 10145 bp, 27 predicted proteins | sample MSEWelMarce5H_FC_FD_189079 | JGI IMG/M metagenome (GOLD analysis project Ga0247723, IMG submission 189079) | Subsurface sediment microbial communities from gas well in West Virginia, United States - MSEEL Well Study Marcellus 5H_FC | ecosystem: Environmental > Terrestrial > Deep subsurface >...
TACATAAGGTAAATCTAAAGGATATTATGCTAAATATAAAGTCCAATCGGTTTATAGATCAGAATTACCCACATATAATACTCGTAGGTTTTTTCTAATTAATAATGAGGTTTATGAATTACCACCAAATATGGTTGGGGAGGTATATGATGTGTTTGATAAAAAAACCAATATAGGTAATTTATTTTATCAATCATATAATGGAAATGATTTTGTAAATGTACCACTTCAGAAATTTGTTTTAGTTAGTATACCTCATTTACAAGAAATAATATTAAAATCTAATGATTTACCTTTTTGAATTAATAATTTCTTAATTATATTCACATTATAAACAAATATAAAAAATGGAAATAAATATAAAATCAACCAAAAAAACAGCAAAAAGTCTTATATCATCTAAACCAGTTTATAGTACATTACATTGTATTGAAGTTACTAATGCTAATATATTAGACTATAATCAATTCCAAAAATTATTCTCAACAAATGGTTGGGGTACATCAGAGTGGGAAGAAACAATGATGGAGAATGATGTTCATTGTTTTTTTCAAGTAAGAAATGTAACAGGTAATTCATTTGATATGGAAGTTGAAGATTTTGATGGGATGAAGATTGACTTTGGAGATGAAAGTGGAGATATGTGTGCCTTTATTAAATACTATTTAAATAAAAATAATTTAAAATATATTGAACTTTAAAATAAAAAAAAATATGACGTTTTTAATTGCCTTTATAATTTGGTATCTGATTGGTTTTGTTGGGTTGTTTTTAGCCCATGATGAAGATTTCACTGTATTAGATTTATTCTTTAATATGTTAATATCATTTTTAGGTTTACCAATTTTGCTTTTTATCCTAGTACATAGATATGGTGATATTGTTATTTTTAAAAAGAGAATAAAATGAATAAAGAATTATTAGAAGTTGCTGAAAAAGAATACCCAAAATTGATTGTTGAAAATCCTTCATGTAATGGTTATAATGAACCAAACCATATAGACATTAATGAAGAATGTAGAAATGCTTTTATGGAAGGTGCTAAGTATGTGCAAGAACAAATGTATAGTGAAGAAGATATGGAAAAAGGAATAAAATTTGGTTTAAATGGAATGTATGGTTATCAATGGGGTAAAGAAGGTGAAACTGATAACCAGATAAGAAAATTTTTACAAGAGTTTAAAAAGAAGTAAATTTATTTCTTAATTATATTTATAATGTTAAAAAATTAATTATTTATATATATCAAACAAATTAACATGAAAAAAATTATTTTACCCATCATTATCGTATCGTGTATAATAAGTGGATGTCATTTATCTGAGCACACCAGTGAGTTAAAACCTAAAGCATCAATTGTTGGTGGTGATGGTTTTACTAGTACACAAAGATATCAAATTCTTTCATGGACTATAAAAAGTATAGAAAATTACCGTGGTAATTCTTACAGATGTAGTGCCGGTCATAAAACAGTGGGTTGGGGGTTTAATTCAAAAGCTACTGGTATAAAATCGGTTGAAGATATTCATGAAGCTGATGTTTTATTTAGAGATATTGTTGACTCTCTTTATAAAGAGGTTAATGAAGATTTTCCTCAATTATCATATCTACAAAAAGCATCAGTAGTTTCATTAATGTATAATACGGGTCCAAATATTAAAAACTCTCAATTATATGCTAAGTTGAAAAATGATGATATAGAAGGAGCTACTATTGAATTACATCGTTGGAATAAAGTTAAAAATAAATTTGGTAAAAAAGTTATTAGTAAAGGACTTATACGAAGACGCCAATTAGAAGCTAAATTATTAAATAATAACTTCACAATGGATGATTATTATAAATTAAAATTAGAAGTTGAACGTATATACGCTAAACAATCATAAATAAAAATTAATTTAACAGGATGTATTGGTGTTAATTATACTAATATATCCTGTTTTTTAATTTATTTCTTAATTATATTTATAATATAAAATAAACAAATAAACTAAAAATAATATGAAAAATTATCAAATGTCAGAGTATGATTTTAATGAATTAAAAGGAATAATGAAAATATTAAAATCAGCATATACACAAGATGAAATAGAGGGTTCATCAAATCGTGATCTTACTTATTACCCCACTAGACTTGGTCGTCTTCTTGGTAATATCTGTGTAGCAAATATATGTTTAACATCATTAATTGAATCTGTTGAACGTGAAAATACTAAAAATAAATAATAATGGCTAAGAAAAATAAATATCGCAGTTTTAAAACAATAGATGGTACTGTTGGATACTATATTGATCAAGATAATGGTACCAGACAATTTCATAATACTGAAGGTCCTGCTTTTATTCCTTTTGGTGATTGGGAAAAACGAGAATATCATATTTTTGGGAAAAAAGTATCAGAAAAAGATTTCATACAATGGATAAAATCATGGAAGAAACCATCAGATATCAAACAACCAGAAAATAGAGGTGATGATGAATAATGAAATATTATATTTATAATCTAAAACATTAATCAAATGAGTAAAACTTTAGTTATTGGTGATATACATGGTCGCCCATATTGGATGAATATAATATCAAAAGAAAAACCAAATCGTGTTATCTTTATTGGCGATTATTTTGACTCATACAATGACTATACTGTTGTTGAACAGATGCATAACTTCAAGGAAATCATCGAATATAAAGAATCAGGTGATGCCGATGTAATTATGTTGATTGGTAATCATGATTATCATTATATGCGTGGTGTTACTGAACATTATTCAGGTTATCAAGCTGGGGCTCGTCCTGCTATTGAGCAATTATTAGATGACAATAAACATCATTTAGACATAATATACCAATTCAATTATTTTTTATTCAGTCATGCCGGTGTTAGTTATGATTGGTTAATAAAACATGGTTGGGATGAAAAATCTAATGTTGTTGATTATGTAAAAGATGTTTGGTTATATAAACCAAATTCATTTATGTTTGATGGTTATGACCCGTATGGTGATAGTAAAACATCATCACCTATATGGATTCGTCCTAAATCTCTACAAAAATCTAATAAAGATACTGAGTTGAAAAATAGATATATTCAAATTGTAGGACATACACAACAAAAACAAATCGATATCAATGGTAAAGCTACAAATGGAAGATATTATTATATTGATACGTTAGGTACAAGTGGGGAATACTTAATTATAAATGATGGTATTGTTTTATCTAATACTTATAAAAAATCTATAATATAAATATTTTTTCTTAATTACATTTAATATGTAATAAAAATGAATATGATGATGGTTATAGATACAGATATTAAAAAAGAATATGGATATGGAAATGGAGATGGATATGGATACTGTGAAGGTATGGGTGATGGAGGGGGATGCGGAGAGGGATATGGAGATGGGTATGGAGACGGAGATGGATACGGAAGTGGAGACGGAGATGGATCGGGATCTGGAAATGGATATGGGCAAGGAAACGGATATGGATATAGAGATTAATCTAAACGACAAATAAACATGAATAATATAATAAATAAAAATTAGTCTTTTATCTTTTTTCTTAATTATATTTACAATGTACGAAAAGTTAAACAATTAAACAAATAAACAATATGGAAACTACAATCGAAACTACTCAAAACCAATTAACATTATTCGATATGTTAACAGTAGAACAAGAAATTGAATTAGCACGTAGAGTTAAAACAGCAGCATGGGAAGCAGATACAAATAAGACAAAACTCAATAAAATAATTAAATTATTGAATGAAAAAGGATTTACTGATCGTCATTTTAAATACACAATAAATGATAGTAAAATCACTGCTAAATTTAATGTAGCTGATTGGAGAAGCGAACCTAAACATGTTGAAACTGAAATTGAATCATTTACATCTCAAATTCATTTATTATATAGTAAATATGATAAAACTTCAAATTCAATAGGAACCGTTAAACGTTATTTTTGGGTAGATAAAGATAAGATTGAATGCTCTAGTTTAACAGGAAATTATAGATACTACAAACCAGAAAGTATATTATCTATGATTGAAAAATCATATGGTGTTGCTCTTAATCAATATAATGAAGCTAATAAACTCAAATCAAATATTGAATATACAGTTAATAAATATAAAGAATTATATCCTGAGGCCACAGTAGTAACAGGTAAAGAGTACTCAAAAGATGGAAGCGAATTTGATAAAGTAACAGTTAAATTCAAATCAGGTAGTTATGTATCATTTAGAGTAGGTGAAAAAGTAGATAATGAATGGATAATTGCAAAATTCGATGCAGTATTTAATAAATTAAAAGGTAATGATATATTAGATTATTTTAACACTCAAGAAACTTATTAATATGAGTTTTCTTAATTATATTTAATATGTAAGATAAGTTAAATAATTTAAATAAACCATAATATGAATAATGAATTTATACCATTCGAACAAGCATTAAAACTTAAAGAATTAGGTTTTGATGAACCTTGTTTTGCTCATTTTGTAAAACACGATGATGAAATTAAATGTATATTAGATTCTGATGATTTTGATGAATGGTGGACTAATAATTCTGATAATCTAGAATGTAAAGCACCACTATACCAACAAGCATTTAGATGGTTTAGAGAGAAATATAGAATAAGTCCAATTATAACTTGTTATTCTGAATTAGGAAATGCTTGGAAATATCATATTCCAAATGAAGATGGAGAACAAGGATTTAATACATACGAAGTAGCAGAACTTGCTTGTTTAAATAAGTTAATTGAACTTTTAAAAAAGAAATAATTTTCTTAATTATATTTAATATGTAAGATAAGTTAAATAATTAAACAAACAAATATATGAACGTATTTAGAAATCTCGAAGATGCAAGAAACGCAACCGATTTTACATCACTTAAAGGTTATATTACAGCTACATACAGCCAATTAGTTGAAGAATTAGGTGAACCTACATTTAACACACCTTCAGGTGATGGTAAAACACAAGTAGAATGGGTAGTTGAATTTGAAAATGATTACTACACTATATATGATTGGAAAGTATATGATCGTGAATATACTTTAAATGAATTAGATACATTTAATGTTGGTTCTAGAGTAAACGCTTTAGAGTTTATTTTACATTTAAATAAAAAACTTGCAATTAGACAATACTTCAAATCATAAATAAATAATAAGCACCCTTAGCTCATTTGGTTAGAGCAACTGACTCATAATCAGTAGGTGATAGGTTCGATTCCTATAGGGTGCACTTAAATCATAAATAATTTTCCTAATTATATTTACGATGTATGAAAAAATAAATAAACATATGAAAAATCAAATAATAGAATCAATAGAAGATAATGATGATATGGATTATAGTCATATGAAACCGTTTATTAAAAATATAGATCGAATAATTCAATCATTAGAAACAATAAATAATAATATTGAAGACGAAGGCCCATTAAGTGAAGATATTATAGATGCTATAGAAGCATTACAGTCGTTTATGTTGAAAGTAAAATAATTAATATAATAATAAATAAATATGAATAATGCAATAAATGAAAGTTATGGAGACGGATCAGGATATGGATATGGTGACGGATCAGGATATGGAAATGGATCTGGATCTGGATATGGATACGGAGATGGATATGGATATGGATCAGGAAGTGGATACGGAAATGGAAACGGATATGGATCGGGACGCGGATATGAAAATGGATATGGATATGGATATGGCAATGGCTATGGAAATGGACGAGGAAATGGATATGGACGAGGAGACGGATATGGAGAAGGATATTAAATAAACGCGACATAACACGCCATATTTTTATAATATATATAGTTCCGCACCGTATTTTTTTGGTATAATATATGCGTGATTTATGCGTTTATTTTAAACAATATGTGAGTGGAATTAGTGTGATAAATGTGGAAATAGAAATAATAATGTGGATGTTATGGTATGTAAGTAATGTAAAATTCAATAAATAATAGTATAGTATGTGGAAATATGGTATGGTTGGAATGGTTGGTTTTGTGGTAACCCCCAACCTTGAAATCCAGCCCCTCCCAATCTTTTCAAAACACTTTGTATATAGTAGAATAATCCACCAGAAAAAGAATGTTCCCATGTGAACTTTTTGGATCCCCGCCAAATAATCCACCTTTACTTAACATTTTTTTGGTAAAATTTATTGTTTTTTGTGTATTTCTCAATTATATTTACACTATAAAATAAACAAATATGAAATTTATAAAACAAATCACTGATTTTTTAGAATGGGATAAATTAGTTTACCCACCACGTAAAATAAAAGACATTCACTCCATTAATGGAGTAAGACTTAATCAACCCATTATTAAAGATGTACTATGGGCCAAATACATTAACGAAAAATATTTTGAATATGAAGAATGTGATGAAATTTAAATAACTATGGACATAATATTAAAAGGATTAACAGCTGAACAAGCAACAGAATTAGTAAATTATTTCAGACGTAGTCTAAGAAATGACTCCGAAGCGTGGGTTCAAGAATATTGTAAGGGACTTGATGGAATTGATGTACAGGGTATTAATTATATGCTCAGGACTAATTTAGTTGAAGTAAAATTAGTAACAATTGATAAAATTTAATTTCTTAATTATATTTACATTATAAATTAACATAAAACATAAAAATAGTATGAAAATTAAAGAAGTATTAGATAGTATGAAAAGTATTGGAATGGAAATTAGTGATGTTGATCGTGTTAGACTCGATGGTACATTAAGATCGGTTGTTACCAATTTAAGAGGACAAGGTTTTACCAAAGAACAAATTAAAGAATATATTTCAATTATGATTGATAAAATTTAATTTCTTAATTATATTTACATTATAAATAAAAACATAAAACATATTATGACAAATCAAACCCCAAATTCAGTTATTATCTCAGGCGTAGAATACGTTCCAGCAAATTCATTACCACCAATGCTAGCTAAAGACGAAACTACAGGATTGCCATATGTGATTATCAGAACCTATTCAGCAGGTGTACATATGGGTTATTTAAAGGCTAAAGAGTCTACACTAGCCGGCATGGAGGTAGAACTCATCAACACACGTAGATTGTATAAGTGGGCAGGTGCTCTCACCATTTCAGAATTAGCTGCTATTGGCACTACTAATCCTCAAGGGTGTCAGTTCACCATGGAGATCCCGTCAATCACATTAGTTGCTATCGAGATTGTACCCGTAACCGGAGTAGGCTTTAATAGCTTGACAAGTGTTCCAGTATGGACGTTGTAATTAGTTGAACAACTAAATGGGGGTATGTATTTTACCCCTATTTTTTTAGTAACATTTTTTTGCTAATATTTTTTTATTATATAAATTGATACAATATGAACGAAAATGGACAAGTTACTGAAACTAATGATTTAATAAAATTTCTTAATTATATTTATTAAGTTAAACAAATAAATCAAAGATATGAATACTATTATTACAAGACAAGATGTTGAGAATGCACTTAAAAATGCATTTGTTTTGAGCGATATTAATTTATCTGGTCTCGATTTAAGTGAACTTAATTTTCATGGTGTTGATTTGAGTGGGACTAATTTAAGTAATGCCAATTTAACAAGAGCTGATTTGACAGGAGCTAATTTGACAGGTGCTGATTTACGTAATACTGATTTTACCCAAGCTGCTTTAAGACGTACTAATTTTAAAGATGCTAATTTAGAAGGGGCCATTTTTAACGGGGCCGATTTGGAAATTGACACATACGATGAAGTATTTTTTTGATAAACCTTTAAATGAATTAATATATGGCAACTAATTATGATGTTGATTGGGGTCCTGTCACCGCAACCGGGTATGACAATGAATTAGATGATGAATATGGTAATGACGACACACGAGGCTATACCAACCAGGGGGAATAATAAATAATAAACCATAAACAAAAACAAACATGACATCATATTCAGAAATATTTGCCGGACTTGCTCTATCACTAATTGGAGTTTATTTAGTAATCTTATGTATATCAGCATTAATTGATGCTTATAAAAATAGGGAGAATGTAGCGGCTCCAGATTCTAATGGTGTACTCCGTAATAGGGACCCACGTACCGGGCGATTTGTGAAAAGGGTAAATTATTGATATTAGTATATTTGTTTTTTTTTATTAAAGATTTCGTTTATAACGGAATCTTTCTTTATTATATTTACATTATAAGAATAATTAATTACTTTAAATCTATATGACATGAGCCGAAGTATAAAACAACCGATTTATAAAGATAAAGGATACAGAAAAGGAGATTATTGGCGTGCTGTTAGGTCCACCATTAATAATAAGGTGAGGAAAATATTATCGCTTAATGATCCCGACGATGCTGTCCTACCTAATGCTAAGGAAATAATTAATGATTATGATTATAGTGATTATTCAATGGATGCTAGACCATATCCGGATGAAATTAAGGAGGACAGTGATGATAGAGATAGAGATGAGTGGAAAATGAATTTTAAGAAAAAATTAAGTAGAAAATAGTAAATTTCTAAATTATATTTACATTATAAGTTAAACAAATAAATAAATAATATTATGACCGTACAAGAACTAATTAATCACCTACAACAATTCAATTCAGAAACAAAAGTTGTCTTTTCTCATACAGACCATACTGATTTTACTTATAAGATAGAGATGTGTGAAGACGATATTTTCTTAGGAGATATGAGAGAAGCTGATAATTATGAAGATGATTTTGATGAAGAAGAAGAAGTTGTAGAGTTTACTTTGTTTTTAGATTAAACATTTCTAAATTATATTTAAATTGTAAGTTAAACAAATAAACAAATAAACAAATAATATTATGAACGTATTAGATAAAATTGATTCATTAATTAAGATTTCAGATTTAGAAAAATTTAAAGAAATTTCAGCTGATATTGCTGATGATTTAGACAGAGAAGGTTTTGATTATGGAGACATTAAAGCTTATTTAGTAAGAGAGTTAACTATACTATTAGGTTAATATTTTTTTGGTATATTTTTGTTGTAATATGTAACATTTTTTTGGTATATTTTTGGTACATTTTTTTGTTATAATATATATAATAAAAATTTCTAAATTATATTTACGGTGTTAAAAGAGTTAAGTTAAATAAAGTTTAAAAAAATAAAATAAGCTTAACATTAATTTCTTAATTATATTTACATCATAATAACAATTAAACAAACTAATAATTATGACAACTACAATCGAAACTCAAGTACAATTAGGACGTCCAGTTAATCCAAACTCAGTACGTCAAATCAGATTAAATGAATTAAAAGTAAAACGTGAATTAGGTTTAATTAAGAGAGGTAGGCCTGCAGTAGAAGGTAGTACAAACTCTTATAAGAAAGCAGTACGTGAAGAAAAATTAAGTAATGGTATTGAATTAAGAAGAGGTAGGCCTGTAACTGTAGGTTCAGAAAGTCAGATTAAACGACTACGTCAACAAGAAAAAATAGCTAACGGTGTTGAATTAAGAAGAGGTAGACCTGTTAATACTGAATCAAAACACTATCAGAAAATAAAGGATTTAGAAACACGTCGAATGAACGGAATATTGAAACTAGGAAGGCCAAAAGTTAATGATGTAACGGTTAAAGTAAAACATGTTAAAGCTGTTGTATAACAGCTTTTTCTTTACATAACAATATAATAATGTTTAATAATATTTTCTTAATTATATTTACAATGTTAAAAAAATAAAATAAAATAAATTTAAAAATAATAATAACATTAATAAAATTTCTTAATTATATTTACATCATAAGTTAATTAAAAACAAATAAACAATATAAAATATGAAAACTTACACATTAAAAGCTGTAATACCAGCTACTGTCGTTGCTACAATCATTATCGAAGCAGAGAATAATATCGAAGCTATGAAACAGTTTGATTTAGGAAATTATAAAATTGTTGAAGAAGTAGTAACTAAGGTATGTTATGAAGATGCAGATATAGACTACATTAAAGAATAAATGTAGTTTAATAAAATTTCTGAATTATATTTACATCATAATAATTAATAAACATAAACAATATAAAAATGCAGAATCAAGAAATTAAAGTTTAT
>Ga0247723_1002351_pt1 | contig 10143 bp, 9 predicted proteins | sample MSEWelMarce5H_FC_FD_189079 | JGI IMG/M metagenome (GOLD analysis project Ga0247723, IMG submission 189079) | Subsurface sediment microbial communities from gas well in West Virginia, United States - MSEEL Well Study Marcellus 5H_FC | ecosystem: Environmental > Terrestrial > Deep subsurface > Rock...
TATTATGAAGAAGATGGTAAATTATTGATATCTGATACTACTTCTACCCCAAATGTGAGTTTATTATGGTCTGAGAATTTAGGTATGAATGTTGTATCTTTTTGTATTGTGTCAGGTATAATGTATCCAAACATTTTAAGAGTAAAAGTACTTTTAACTATTCTTTCAGCATTGTCGGTTAATTCAATGGTTGAAGGAAATGAGTCAACACTTGTTTTAAATTTAAAACGTTCTGGATCTCCCCAATAAGCATCAGACGCATACTCTACTGCTTCAATAATTTTATTTAATTGTTCATTATAATAAGTAAATACAGCGCAGTCATATGTTACTGTTAAATAATCAGGTACTACTGTAGCATATAATGTTTGTTCTGGTTTTATCCCATTTAGTATGTTAAACTTAGTATAAGCATTTTGTTTACTATATTTTTTACTAGTAACAGTTACATTATGGGGGTTATCAGCGTCTAGTTTATTAGTTAAAGATCTATTTTTTTCAATGTTATTTCTTTTAAACATTAAAAGTGGAGCCATTAGTCGACCATTTAAATCTCTTAAATATCCTGTTTTTTGGAAAGAAGACCATTTTTCAGGTGATCCATATATTATGGGTACTTCTAATCTTTCTCCGTTTTGTATTACAGATGGCTTAATCACATTTTGGAAATAATACATTATAGCCCAATCTAAGTCTTCTAGACTTATTGAAAACGGTTTTACAGTATCATCTCTAAATGATGTTTGATTTGCTCTATTAACATTATTAGCATCATTAGGATTACCTGTAGGAGAAAAACCAGGAGCACCAACTGGAGGAGCATATGGTTCCTGTAGTTGTTTACTTATTTCTTTTTGAGTTTTAGGTATTGGTTTTCTCTGCTTAGCCATTATAGACGTTGTTTAATGATGTTTATTCTATCTGCTGGGACATAATGAGTTTCGCATATCACACTTACATTGTAGCCAAAATCTTGTAAATTTGGATTTAATGGATTCGCAGCGTATGGATAGTCAGGATCTTTACCAGCAAAGAATTGTTTAATATTTGTATTATCAATTTCAAAATAAGATTCTTGATATAATAATACATCTCCTACTTCAGGATGAACATTAGCATCTACTAAATCGTCTCTTAAAAATGCAGCTCTAATATTCCAGTTAAAGTCAACTCCAAATTCACTTACAGGAGAAGTATTATCGCCAACAGTAATTAAAGCGTTTAATAAGACAGGACCATCAAAAAACTTACCACCTGACGCTTCTCCATACATGTTTACTTTAGTTTTATCTAAAACATATTTATAGAATGCAAGTTGTTGAGTAATAACATCTCCTAGTAACTCTCTGTTTACTTTTCTAAACATTGAAATATCTCTTGCTCCTCCAAATAGTGCCATTATCCGATAAATATAGTCATTGGTACATTGTTAATTTCTTGTCTTCTAAAATCACTTTCTTGTGAACGTCTTTCTAATTGTGATTTTTTAGACATATCTCCTAAATATGCTCTTAATCTTTCTAATAACGCTGCTTTATCTGTAGCAGAAGAAGCTAATAAATCAGCTTGGTTTAAAGTCATATTTTGCTCAGGGATAGGAACTGTAGAGTATTTACCTCTAACATATCCTAACATTTCTTTACATAGTGCTAAACAATATTCAAATATCCATTGACGTCCAATAGAGTTAATTAAACTATAAGTTGGATTTGTATATGGAGCATTTGAGGGATTTGTTACTAAATAATCAGGATTGTTGGGATCTCCTCCGGGTTGAGTAATACTGTTATTTATTCTGTCTTGTACTTTAATATACTCAAACCATAAAAATCCATCTCTAACATCGTTAACTGATGGTATAGGGAATACTGTGATTTTATTATTTATGATATTAAATGTATAAGCAGATAAACGAATAGTGTTACTCATTTCTAAACCTTGAACTACAGCAGCATCATATGCTACAGGCATCATTAAGTATCCACCTCCATATCCACCACCATACATTCCACCATATAGACCAGCTGCTGGTACTCCTCCTAAACCTCCAAATCCTCCAAATGGAGCGTACATTTGACTTACAGCTGGTAGGTTTTGATAGAATACAGATTTAATTTCTATTCCGCCTGATATGCTTTGGCTTATAGCCCATTCTCCTAAATCATATGTTTGGACTCCAGGTTCAAGTGCTAGTGCTCCACTATAATAAGTTACATTTCCACCTGCTCCTGCTTCTTCAGCATACTGTTGGGACAAACGTACTATTGTCGCCATATTAGGCGTAATAAGCGCGTTATTTACACTTGTATCCGCGGGTGCACCCTCTAGCGTTAGCATATTATCCATCGCTTGAAAAGCGTAGATTTCATTACCGTATGTAGTAATTGCTTCTTCAAAAGCAGCGTAGAAGTTTAAATCTTGCAATTCAACTTCCATAATGGGATATCCTAATCGACGAGCACAAAATGTAGTTACTTTGTCAGCATCAATTTGAAATTGGTAATCATAGTCATAAAACCCAAATGGAGTTGCTCCGGGTATAAATGAGCTAGAACCAGGATATATAGGAATATTCATGTGTTAGATTTTGTTATAAATATACAAAACCAGATGAACTGTATTATTCAGGGAGAGGTGGTTCGGGGAGAGTATCTTCAAGTGCTATATTTTCTATTATAGTAGGTTCTTGATATTGCTGTCCATATAATTCTAGAGCAGTAGTAAGTTCTTCTTTAGTATTATAAAAAAATAAATTAGGTTGACCTGTTGTTATCTCCCATTCTTCTTCCATTGATCCATAATGGAATATATCTATTTCATTTGTTGCTAAATACCATTTCATTATATTTGTCCTCCATCTGTTATTGTCCAGTTATTAGGTGATGATGTTAATATTGCTCTTGAAGCAGAAGCAGCTACTGTATATCGTATTGTTCCAAAATTAATTGATACGTTTGGTCTAGCGGATTGAGATGCCCATCCTATTAAAAGATCATCATAATTTGAAGTAGAATAATCATTAAATGTTTTACCAGACATAAATGATGCTGCTGATGACATTGAGGTTATTTTCCATCCTCCTAAAGGTTGATTAAATGCAAATGCATTAGAAAACGTTTGACTAGCATTTACAAGATTAACTGTGTTCCAATTTCGTATTGAGGTACTACCACTATTATTAAATTGACTAGCACTGAATTTAGAAGCAATATTAACTGAGAGCATACCTAAAGAAGATGTAAGGGCAGATACATTCCATAATCCTATTTCTTGATTAAAATAAGGTTGCCCTAAAAACATATATTCTGTTGCTCTTAATTTACTAGTATTCCAGTTTTTAATAGAAGGATCTCCACCATTATTAAATACACCATCTCTAGGCATACTGCTTGGATGGTTAAACATATGATTCATATTTGTAACATTTGATGTATCCCAAGATCCTATATTTTGGTTAAAATTTGTTTGGGCAGCAAATAAATATGACATATCAGTTACTTTACTTGTATTCCAATTATTTAGTGGTTGATTAAATGAACCAGTAGCTCCTCCATAATAATGACCAAGCATAGCTGCCATAGTAGTAACATTACTTACATCCCAACTTCCAATTGGTTGATTAAATTGTGAAGCCCCATAAAATGTAGCATACATTCTAGATGCACTAGATACATTCCAATTTTTAATAGAATCACTTCCTCCGTTATTAAATGAACTAGTTCTAGTCGCACTTGTACCCGCAAATGCATAATCAAAATTAGTAATTTTACTTACATTCCAATTTCCTAAATTAACGTTAAAAGCCCCTTGACCGTAAAATATTGAATTAATATTATTAACATTACTAATATCCCAATTACCTATAGAATCACTATCACCATTTTTAAATTCTCCTATTATTGTAGATGGCATAGCAAATGTAAATTGCATATCTGATACTTGACCAGTATTCCAATTTCCTATATTTTGGTTAAATTTATTATTATTATAAAAGGCTTGACCCATGAATCCTATTTTACTTGTATCCCATTGATCAAGTCGACTAATAGTTACTAGTAATGAGCATGATCTAAACATTGCAGTCATAGAAGCGCTTAAAGTTGGAGTAGCTAAATTTTTAGAGTATAAATTAGGTGTATCAGATATATTGTTTAAGGTTAAATTACCACATCCAAAAAATTGAGATCCAGCTGCCGCTATTTTTAAACTTCCCCATTGAGATATACTTAATAATTTTAATCTGTCTCCTCCATTATTAAATCTAATATTACCAATATACCCACTCATTGTTACGTTGTATGTTCCTGCTGAGGCGTATGAGTGGGTTAAGTCAGATTGGAGAGAGGATGTTATAGTACTGCTCGTGCCATCTCCCCAATATATTATACAATTAAAAGAAGCACTTGGATTAGCTGGGATTCTAATTTGATTAGCAGCACTTGAGCCAGCAGATGTATTATCTGTCTTCCATGTTGATATGAAAGGATTAGGTTTTGAGTTAATTATAGTTCTACCGCCTCTCATCTTATTGAGTTATCCAGTATTCTACTCTTGTTCCTTTAACCCATTCAGCATAAATTATATTTAATATATTTGGGACATAAACACCATTACTTACTACTACCCATCCGGCTGGTACAGATGGTGCAACTGAGTTATTATGATATATTTTTTGTACTATACCTGTTTTAGCTCCAGTTAAATCAGCTGTTATATTTCCTGTTCCAGGTACATCCCATTCATTGTATACTTGGTTAGTAGTAAATGATACTACTGTTCCTGTTGTAGATGAAGGTGTTGTTAGTACTTGATTACTATTCCAAGTAAATGATGAACCTGATACTGTTAAACCAGTATAGTAGGTATCTCCACTTGTAACCCCAGTATTTATACCTTCATCACATATTACAGTATTTGTAACTCCAGGGTTATATGTAGTAGTTATATATTGTCCTGGGGTTGTAGGTGTTACTGTTCCTTGTATTTCAGGATTAAATACTAAACTAAGGTCTCTAGGTGCACCACTAGTATTTTTAACTAAAATATCATAGTTTAAAACAGGACCACTAGTATTAGCACATCTAGGAGACATTATCATAGAACCGGAATTGGTACTTGCAATGGAAAAATGAGAAGTATCAGTATATGCTACTCCATCACCTCCTGGGTCTTTAGAGTATGGGTTATTAAGTATAATATTTTTACCACCAGTTAAAACATAACTAGATCCTGATATTAATGATGTAAAACTTGTAGTCCAGTCATCAACTGTGTATGATCCGAATGTAATACCTAAATCAGCAACAGGTAATGCCCCTGATAATTTGTTTGATTCTGCTCCGCACCCAATAAGAGATACATTAAATGCACTTCTTATCCAATACCCAGCCCCAAAACCTTCTGCAGCACAATTTTCTAATGTAGAGTAAGATGTATTATGAATACAAAATCCAGCTAGTTTACCTGAGCTGGCATAGCAGTTTGTAAATTGAGTTGATGTAGATCCTTCTGTTGTAAAGAATCCATGTCCTCCAGCATTTGATATTCTACAATTTTCAACAGAGCTTAAAATACTCCCAACAAAATATATCCCATGATCACGAGTGCCACTAACAAATAAATTTGAAAGAAGTATATTATTAGTAGTATTCCCAGCGGCTGATACACCCGGATTTGGTTCTAAAAAACAAACACCTCCAGCTCCAGTTGTTAAATCATAGTTTAAAGATTGAACACCTATTAAATCTAAATCTTTTATAGTTATACTATTAGAACCAGTTCCAAATATATGGTATCCTGATCCTGTAGTATTCATAGTAATACTAGTAGGGGACGGTTGGGTATTAGATTTAGGAGATCTTCCTAATCCTTCTATAATAACATTACTTGTATTGTTGATAATAAAAGTATGATAATTTAAATTTGGTGAAGAAAAATTAACATTTATATTACTATATCCTAATCTTATAGTTAAAGGTTTATTTATATTGATAGAACTTGTAATATATTGAGACCCAGTATATGATGTACAATCTATAATACTTCCAGTTTGAGCTGCGTTTATAGCTGTTTGAAGTGTATCTCCAAAATTTAGATTTGTTTCGTAGCTAGATAAAAGTACAATGTTAGTATTAAACAATAGAGCATTATCACCCGCAGGACCTTGAGGTCCGGGAGTATTAACTTGGATAACACGAGTTCCATCTTGTTGGATGGTAATAGTGTTGGTAGATGTATTTACGTTTACTGACATTATACTGTTACTTGATTACTTAAACTAACTTGTCCTTCTAATAGTCTTACTGTATATGGGCAAGTCCCACTTCCTGAGTATATTTCTAGATCGTATTTAGCTGTAGTGAATGTGAGTAAAGACGAAGTGCAGGCCGAGATATATATTCCGATAGAACCACTTGTAGGTGGTGTACTCCCATTACTTCCGCTAAAATTTAGACCAGTACCATCAGCGTTTAAAGAACTAGATAATGTAAGATATACAGTGCGAGATGGTACTGATGAGTAGTCAGATGCTATCTGCATACGGCCAGAGTAACCAGTTAGATTAACTGGGGTTCCTGTTGAGTCAGTGTACTGTATTTCGAAGTTTGTTGTTGTACCTTGTTCTATTACAAATGAGTATTTTCCTGCTGCCATGTTAGTGTTTAGCTATAAATATTTAATCTCTGTACTCAGCATATAAGCCAAGTATAGGTTCTACAATTTCATGACGATGATTTGTTTTTAATGTTATTACTTTTACTCCTTTAATTTCTGCCTCTAAACGAGTAAAAAAACCAATACCACTATCTTTCTTTTGTTTTAAATCTGTTTGAGTAATGTCTCCACAAAATATCATTTTTCCACCTTTACCTAAACGACCTAATATCATTTCGGTTTGACCATGAGTAATATTTTGACATTCGTCTACTATTACTACTGCGTCTGGGAATGTTCTACCTCGCATAAATGCAAATGGTACAATTTCGATTTGTCCATCTGCTACCATTTTTTCTATCTTAGTCTTATCATATAACATATGTAAGTTAGCATATATAGGAGCCAACCATGGGTCCATTTTTTCTTTTAAGTCACCAGGTAAGAAACCTATTTCTTCTTTTGCTACTGTAGGTCTAGTAATGATGATTCGTTCAATGTCTTTTCTAAACATTAAATCTAAAGCAACTTGACAAGCAACTAATGTTTTACCTGATCCGGCCATACCTTTTAGTAGCGTGACAGGATGATCTAAGATGACTTGCTTTGCTTCTTTCTGCTCCTCGTTTAGTTGTATTTTAAAACTAATCGGATTTTTAGGCTTCCTCTTTTCTTTGAAGATATTTTTTGCCTCCTCACTTCTGTTGAAATCTGTCATGACTTATTATTTGTGTATAAATATCAACAAAAAAGCCCAGATTACTCTGGGCTCAATTGTTAGATATTATCTAGGGATTACTTACAGGGTGTTCAAACCGTTGATGTAAACTTTACCATAGAATTCAGGACGTAACATCTTCTTAGCGAAACGAGTCAACAATCCTTTACGTGGTGTGAAGGTTAGTGGATCGTAGATAAGAGGAGTCATGATCAACGGAATATATGGAGCGAATACAGCACCTGCCTCTAGGAACTGCTTACCACGGAAACCTACTAAAATAACGTTTTCAGTCATGTAAGGATTCTTATAAACAGTATAGCGGCTGTTGAATTGACCAGCTTTCTGTACACCGAATGCATATTCCATATCTTCAGCACCATTAGCGTTAGCAGCAAATCCTGGGATTGACTCTAAGATAGTTGATACTGTAGGAGATACTACCATGAAGTTAGCACCACCACGAAGGGTTAATTGGTGAATACGGTTGCTGATCTTATTGATTTTAGTTCCTAAAGTTTGGAACCAAGCACCTTGAGTATTGAAGAAACCTAAACTTGCAGTTGGAGCTTGTGAAGCACCTAATGTAACATTATTGATAGCTGACCAGTACTCAGTGTTTCCTACTGGAGCGTCTTCAATTAACATATCAAGAATTTCAAGATCAATCTCTAAAGAGATGTACTCGCTCATGATGTTAGTTAATTCAGCTTCAGCATCTAAGTTTTGGTAAGCATTCAAATCTTGTGCAAATTCTGGAGTCCATGCTGCCTTTAACTTTTTAGTCTTAGCAGTGATGGCTTGAGATTGCATAGAGATGTTGATCTCAGGAATAGATGTTCCAATAGAATTGGTAGATGTAGTTAAAGAGTTAGGAACTGCGTTTGCACTACCATCTTCAAAATCACCACGCTCATTATCAGCTGTTTTCTTATTATAGAATACAGTTATTGGAGCAGCTGGTTGTCCTGAGAATGCTGTTTGTGAACCTGTAAAGAAGAAAGCAATTGTTCCTGCTGCTTCATTATAAGTAGTAAATTGTGGTAACAACGCGCTTGGTAAAAATCCTGAACCTGAAGCGATAAATCCACGTACTGCATCATTGTCAAAGTCAGTAAATACAGAAGCTGTAGTTACAGTTACTTTATAGATACGGTTAGTTGTAACTGAAGCTGAGTAGTCAGAATCATAAGCTAATTCTCCCCAAGAAGCAGTAACAACAGATCCAGTACCTGCTGTAAGTACTGGGAGAGTACCACCATTGCTAGAACCAGATACTACTACTGATGCTGAGAATTGGTTAGTAGTATAAGTAAAACGACCTGCACCATATAAACCACCTTCAGCTGCCGGAGTAGCAAATGGTGTTAGACTTGATGTGTTACGATTACCATATAAAGATCCACCATTTGAAAATGGGTTCTTAGAAGTACCATATTGGAAATCTAAGAAGAATACAAGACCAGAAGGTAAGTTCATTGGTTGAACGCTAACGAATTCTTTCGCTGCGATAGCACCAAATACCTTACGTACTAATGGTAATGCGATTCCAGCCCAGTTTTCACCAGAAGTACCAGAATTGAATGTAGCTGAAGTACCTGTTTGAGAAGCTTCAATTACTAATTGCTTTGCTTGGTTTTCCAACATCAAAGCCATGTTGTTTTTGTTTACGTCTTCGCCTAAACCTTCCAAAAGGCCGGTTTTGCTCCATTTGTTTGCTAATCTAGCAGCGTCACCTTGAAGTGACTTCCATGGATTTGCGGACTCGACTAATGATTGAATTGTTTCCATTTTTTAAATCGGGTTTTTGTTTTTATTAATTTTATTTTTTAATACCAGCTAATCTTTGCATACGAGCAAATGCATCGTTTACTTCGATAATTGGTTGTTTTGCTTGAGCAGGAGCGATACTTCTTGAAGCTGATCCTAGTGATTCTTTAATTGGTGATTTCTTAGCTGTTGATTTGAAAGATTCAGTCAATGTTTCGAATACTAATTTAACTTCTTTTACAGTTTCTGCTTTGTCAAACGTGTTTAAAACCTTTACTTTTTCTGATTCGGTAAGATTCTTAGCTTTGAAGATTTTGTTAGTGTAAAGCAACTTAGCGTTTAATAGATTAACTTCATTAAGTTCGTTTCTTAACTCGTTGATAGTTTCTTCCATTTCTTTAGTGTCAGCTGTTTCTTCAACTTCTTCTTTAGTAGCTTCTTTTTTGCCTTTTAATATACCTCTTAAGAATCCTGCTGCTGCTACTGTTGCAGGTAAACCTGCTACTATTGCCATTACAGCGTCCTTACTGATGTTTAAAAAATCTGCAGCCTGAGCTACTAATTGTAATGTTGCAGGGTCAGAAAACATTGTTTCAGATACTTCTTCTTTTTCTTCATCAAGAAGTTCATTTAAAAGTTCATCTAATTCTACTTCTTCTTCACCTTCCATGTCTTCCATATCTTCCATGTCACCCATGTCTTCTACGTCTTCCATGTCTTCTTCTTCTTCTTCACCTTCTCCAGGCATAAGCTTACCAGTTTCGATCATGTCATCAATAACTTTCATTACTAATTCTTCAATTTCTTCGTCTGACATTTCTTCAAGCATTAACTCTTCGTCTATACCTTCAGTTGTGTCTTCTTCAGAAACTGTTTCTTTAGCTTCATCAGTCATTTCTAACTCAGCAAGGATTTCATCTAGATTAAAGTTTTCCTCTAATCCTTCTTCTTCCATACTGCGGGTTTCTTCTAGCTTCTCATCTTCAGCATCTTCCTCGTTT
>Ga0247723_1002352_pt1 | contig 10143 bp, 22 predicted proteins | sample MSEWelMarce5H_FC_FD_189079 | JGI IMG/M metagenome (GOLD analysis project Ga0247723, IMG submission 189079) | Subsurface sediment microbial communities from gas well in West Virginia, United States - MSEEL Well Study Marcellus 5H_FC | ecosystem: Environmental > Terrestrial > Deep subsurface >...
TCTCGGGGGTGATGCGATATGTGAATCGTGCGTGCGAATCTGTGAGCGTTGCGATGATACTATGACCATAGATGATGATTATAGTTTCCTCAATGGCAACGACTTATGGTGCATGTCGTGTCTAGAAAATCATGCCAATTATTGCGATAGATGCTCTGAGTGGCACGATGGGAGCAGTTATTATCCCGAAGACAGACATGGCTCTTACTGCGAGGACTGCATCGAAAATGCCACATGGTGCGAGGGTTGCGAGGCTTACTATGTAGACGGATGCAACAACTGTGATACTGACGATTACTCAGACGGTGACCGTATAGTCCATGACTATGGATACCGACCTGACCCAATCTTCTATTCATCATCTCCTGATGAACGCCTGTACTTTGGTATCGAGATAGAAGTAGAAGCCAAAGAAGGTGACTATGAAGTGCGTAAGAACGCGGCTCAGCGTGCTTACAAACTAGAAAATGAACAACTTGCCTATCTGAAAAATGATGGTTCGCTCAACTGCGGATTTGAGATAGTCACCCACCCAATGAGCCACGATTATTACATGAACGAAGCCGATGAATTATGGGATACCCTAGAAGACTTGCGTACTAAGTACGACATGAAATCATGGGCAACTCGTACTTGTGGGCTTCATATACATATCTCACGCACAGGGTTTAATGGCGGTGCTCATATGCACAGATTCTTAAACCTCGTGTATTCCAATCAAGCCTTCTATGAGTTACTTGCTGGTCGTTCATCTAGCCAATGGTCTAAGTTCGATGATGTCGATACTGCCGTACCTAATGGGCAAGATGAAGCAGGCTACACTCAATGGAAGCGTGTCCGTTCTTTCAAGAACAAGATAGATAGTGGCAGAAATACCGATAGGTACTCTGCCGTCAATACACAGAACCGTGCTACTCTAGAGATGCGTATCTTTAAGGGTACGATAAATAGTGGCAAGGTAAAGTCACAGATTAACTTAGCGCATGCCAGCGTTGAGTATACTCGGACTTTGACAGTAAAAGATGTACGCGATGGCGCTCTCAAAGCGGAGCAGTTCGCCCAATACATCATGGCGCATGCCGACATCTACCCTGAGTTGGTTGCGCGTTTAGACAAGCAGTACACACAAGTTGCTGTCGGATAATCCGACACTAAAGAGAAGAGGATAGCATGTGTTTATTAGTAGTGTCCGAGCCTAACTCGACACCCAAGAAGAAGCAGTTAGAAGTTTCTTCCTGCAATAATCCGCATGGCTTCGGCTATGCAGTCATTACCCCTACTGGTATCATTACTGGCAAGGGTATGTCCAGCAAGAAGATAATCAAGGAGTTCCTAGCAGTACGCAAGGAATATCCGAACAGTTATGCCATGTTCCATGCTCGTTATGCGACTCATGGTGTAAAGAATCAAGAAAATTGCCATCCGTTCATGGTAGGTGGTCGTGAAGATACATATCTTGCACACAATGGCATCCTTGATATATCTATCCAAGCAAGTGATAAGCGTAGCGATACGCGTATCTTTGCAGAAGATGTATTACCTCGTATGGGTGGTGCGCCTTCTCTCGACGACGAAAATGTATGGAAAATACTTAGTAAGTGGGCTAGTGGTAGCAAAATCGCTGTCTTTACTCTCGACCCCAATGCTAAGTGGCCATGCTATATCATCAACGAGAACTTAGGGCATTGGGACAATGAGGGTAACTGGTGGTCTAATACAGGCTACAAAGAGTCTGCTTGGTCAAGTTATTTCCAGCCGACACAAACCTCTGCGCTGGCGCCTGTCGGATATTCCGACACTCTGCCCGACGATTACGAGTGCGGTATCTGCCGTACTGTTGCATATGAAGATGCCAATCCGTACTATTGCGAAACCTGCTTAGGCTGTTTCGATTGTAAGGGCGTGTATGGCGACAACTGCATGTGCTGGATACCTGAATATGACAAGTACGCATCTAACAAGAAGGAGAACTGGTACTATGACAAGCACTTCGATTTCGCTAAGTAGAATCGACTATGAAGTAATCAAGGATATAGTCCAAGATTATATCGTTATGCTCACCGAAAAAAATATGTCTAACAATGTAATAGATGTTGCAACACAGGCTAGCATATCCGATGCTCGCTACATACTAGAAAGGATACAACATAATCATGACTTCTTCTGAGGAGACACCAATCACGATAGATGAAATCCATGAGAAGTATGGAGTGAAACTGCGCTTCCATCAAGAAACCTCATGGATGCGACTCATAGAGTTTCGTGACAACAAGGGTGATGTCTATCATGGACGCCTTCGTTGGGATGAGAATCATGGGTATGAGATGCATTGGGATGGTGTACCACCGCTTGACCTAAAGCGCATGGCAGACCGCCCTGAGTTCGAGTATGTACTTGACTGGTATACTGAGGATGAGTTATTCTTTAACCGAGATATGTTGTCGGATTCTCCGACGGTGGAAGGATGAACATGAGTGAGGTATATACATTCGTGTGTGACCCTGACGAATGCGACGCAATGGTTGAGTTTCATTCTAGGGATGGATTTGGGTTCCCTAATGGGGGTATTAAAATGAAATGCCCTTGCGGAAAAGATATGAACTATATTGGATTGGAGATTGGGAATGAGTGAGCCACGCCTAGATGATGATGTCGCATTAGGCCTTGACGGCTACTGCGAGTTCTGTGACATGACACATGATGATTTAGATTATCATGCTGGTGACGGAGAACCTGACGAGATGTGGGGTTTCGATGACTAAGCCATTAGTAGGTAACTGCACAGGCAGTAAAACGCCTGATGATTGGTACCCTGAATTAGGTTCAGGTCAGGTATCAGAGAGACGATTGCGTGAGTTCAGGTCTAAGATTGCGTATGCAGTCGACTTATGCAACTCGTGTCCCGTACAGAAAGAGTGCTTAGAGCAAGGTATGACTAGAGACAATTTGCCTTACGGCATTTGGGGTGGTAAACTTGCAGGCCAGCGACTGCACATGGCTGGATTTACTAAGGATGATTTCGTATCTACTGACTCAGAAATCGGTAGGGCATTTAAGTTAATCGAACTGTTAGGAGTACAATGAGGAAAATTACATTACTGCTAGTGTTTTTGTTCATGCTTTTTGGTATAGAGCATGTCCATGAATCTAGTAAGAATAGACCTGTTCATGTATGGACTGCAAAAGATAGTAAGGCGTATGCCAAAGATGTAATTAACGCTTGGTCAGACAACCAATTCGCATGCCTAGAAAAATTATGGACTAAGGAATCCAATTGGAGACCTGAGGCGTATAATGATGTAAAAGTCATGGGCAAAAATGCTGGGGGTATACCTCAGATGCTAGGGATGTCACCTAACACACCGCCAACTCAGCAAATTGAGCGCGGATTCAAATATATAATGTACAGATATTCTACGCCCTGCCAAGCGTGGAAGTTTCATAAGAAAAATGGGTGGTACTAATGGGTGTCGGAAAATCCGACAGTCCGACACAAACCACGCGGAGGTCAAATGCCTACATATGAGTACAAATGCGACAAATGTGGCACATCGGAAGACCATTACCGCAAGGTAGAAGAAAGGGATAACTTCCCTAATTGTCAATACTGTGCTAGTATAACCAAAAGAGTAATGCAGGCCAACCCTGTGCAGTTTAAGGCACAAGGGTTCTATTCAACAGGAGGATAAGTGGAAGAGTATTCCGTAGAAGAGATGAGAGAAAGAGATGCAATTATATCGCGCATCGAAAAGTTACTTGCAGAACTAACTGACAATAGAGAACCTGAGAAGATACATTTGAAGGTGGTGAAAGATTGAAAGATTCCAATTGGGATTTAGATTTACGCGCTGGACTACTTGGAGAGTCGGTTGTAGCGGACATATTAAAAGCGGATACAGTAGAAGTTAAGACTGACCGCCGTTGGCGTGAGACTGGTAATCTATATATCGAAACAGAGTGCTATTATAAAAACAGTGACTCTTGGGAACCATCAGGAATCGCTGTATCAAAGGCTACTCATTGGGCATTCGTGCTTGAAGATAGCGTGTTAATCATACCTACATTTAGATTACGAGAGGCAATATATGAACATCCTCGCCCTATTACTTGCAATATACCACCAAATCCTTCTAGGGGTCACCTCGTTACTCCTGCTCTTCTAATGGAATTAGTTAGATTAGCAAGACAGAAGGAAGAGTTGGCTCTTGAAGAACAGTATGCTGACAAGTATATTGACCCTGCGGAGATGAGGTTGCCGAACTGAGATATTTATTCGGCTTCCTCATGCCCATCTTCATCGGTATTATCGTTGTCGGTGTGTACAACTTCGTGTGGGTCTTCGGCAACTGGCTCGGCAATATCTCGCTCTAGATATGGTTTGAATCCACCAATCCGTGTTATGAGTTTCTTTATTGCTCTGTTGTGGCGCATACGCGCTGCATCTTGTGAGTCTAGTTGCATCTCTTTACCAATAGCAGCAAAATCCAGGGACTCTGCATACTTGTAGAACAGTACAGTCCTATCCTCTGTATTGAGTTTACAGTACGCATTGTGAATCTCGACCATCATCGCCATCATGTTACCGCCCTCTGATGGTGCTGGTGGTCGTCCTGTTTTTCCGAGGTTTAATATTGGCATTACGGTAAACTCTTCACGAAGAACAGCAGGAAGTAAAGCCTCAACCATTTCAGGCTCGTAATAGAATAAGTCTGATACTTCATAGCCAATTGACTTGGCTTTCCATTTCTGACAGTAATCAAGAGCCTGATTGCGTAGGCTACGATAGATTAGATTCTTGGCGTCTTTTTTGCCAATCGCTTCCCACTCGGTTAACTTATTAGGATGCTCGACAAACCATTGGTAGAGTTCTTGTTTGATGTCGTCAAGTTCCACCATGCTGTACTTTTTATGGTACTCAGCGGAGACATTAACTACAATGTAATCCCAAGGTTCAATGCGTGACCAATCCACACTACCACTTCCAAGTCTTGCCATCGACAGTGAATGACCTATTTACGATAGGGACTAATTGAGGCACAACGCTCTTGCCATCTACATGCAGAATACCAAAGCCTTGTTGCCACGTAAACAATCCTGCTTTAATATACTTCGCATTCTTGTAATCCATTAGGTTGCCAAGTTCCATACCCCATACAGTTTTAGGTGTACCGCCACGATAGGCTTGAGTATGATGTGTCAGACCCATGCGATGAGTGTGCCCACATACTACGGACATGCCTGAGCGCTTCGCTAAGCCCAATGCGGTGGCTCCTGCGGTAGGTTGTACGTTACCTTCATCGCCGTGCATAAGTAACCAGCCAGGGGCTAGTTCGTAAGGGTCTTTGTGATATTTAATTTCAAGTTCATCGAGACCGAGAAAGTTTTCCAATTGCAATTCAGGCAGGCCAAGTAATCCTGGCGCTCTCATAGCAACAGTATTAAACAATCTATCTGTGTGATTACTGCGCACCATGTGCTCGACTGTTAAGTCGTATAGCACTTGACGAGTAGTGTCACGGTCACGCCCGATTGAACGCTCGAACTCTAACTCAGTACCCTTACTCCATTTCGAAATAGTCTGCATATCCATTTCATCACCACAGGATACAACTGTATCAGGTTGGTATGCTTTAATGAACTTTGCGATAGCGTTCACCGCTTCTACGTCGTGGTACGGTACCTGCAAGTCTGATATGCAAACTATTGTTTTCATTTCTTTTTTACCGCTTTCTTTGCAGTCTTTTTAGTTGCTCTACGTTTGTTTTCTTTTGCAACATTTTTGCTCTTGGAGATAGTTCCGAGATTGCTGAGCCTATCATCGCCTGCACGACCCTTATTATTCTTGTGGTCTACTTCTGTTTTGCGAGGTAATGTCTTGCCTGTTGCCTTCTCGTACTCTACACGAGCCTTGTTGCTAGATGTAGTGACAGTTGTTCCGTCCTTTTTCTTGCGCTTGAACACGTAGATTGGACGTCCACCGTTTTGCTTACTGCCTTTGTAAGGTCCGAATATTTTCATTTGTTATCCCATTGTCCTCTCAGAACTAGCAGTCCAATGACTGCATAGTTTGCCATATCTTTAAAGGTGTCTTCTAAACTCTCATGCTTAGGGTCTGCACCGCTATCAACAAGATTGTTTAGTCGTGCCAACTTGTCATGCATACGAACTCTAAGGCCATTTAGTGGACCGCCAGGGCTATCACTAATGTTCTTTGGGCCGTAATCCTCATGCTTAGATAGCAATAATGTTTCTAGTTCAAAAAATGTTTTATCTAATGCTTCTCGGAAGCGTAGATGGGAACCTTCAAAGTGATAGTCAGGATGCCTGACGTCAAATCCAAGTGACTCACGTTGTATCCCTGGGTGATAAGGTGCTCCGTTATCTGACATACTTCTTCACTCTCCGCTTTCGTCATCATTTTTAGGTTTCTTGTTCAACAATTCTGCTAGTTCTTCATCAAGGTCGAGCATCTGCTCTCGTATAATTAAATCCTCTATGTAGTTACGCATATTTCCTGGCGAGTATTCTGATGCATATAAAGTTGCGTACGTATCTTGCGCAATACGCTCTACATGTTCACGAGAATCAGCATATTTATAAATAGTTCGCAATAACGAACCAATCATAAGGCTATAGCCGTTAGGTAGTACGAGTTCAGGGTCGAATTCTGGCTCACCATCTTCTAGTAAGTGGTCAGTTGCCTCAAAGATATTATCAAATGGTTCACCGCACTCAGGGCAGTCTGGAATATCATTCATCATCTAAACTTAACCCCATCTTATTCCGAATATAGTCCGCTCCGTGTTTGACATACGAAGAATTGACATCTTCTCCGTCCCCCATTGAGACGATAGTAACTGGAAGTTCTCTGGCAAGACTTGTGGCGAATTCTTTTCCTGGTTGGTCGCCGTCTGCAAAGACAAATATTCTTTCAAAGTCTGCGAGAAGTCTGGTGTAGTGCTTCTTCCATGAATTCGCACCTGGAACTCCAACGCAAGGAATGCCAACACACTTACTAAGAGTAATGGTATCCAATTCACCTTCGCATACCCCAATCCAATCGCCTGCTTTTTCAATATCTAATACGTTGTACATCTTGGTTTCAGCGCCAGTCATTCCCATGTACTTCGGTTCCACCGCTGGATTAAGAGAGCGAAAACGTAAGTCAACGACACCACTTTTAGTAATGTAAGGAATAGAGAGACGGCCTTGGAACGCTTCATGACCTACCTCAGGCTCCGAGACTACGCCGAACCGACAGGCCCGAGCCACTTCCCGACTTATTCCCCGACTTGCGAGGTAATCTTCCGCCAGATGTATATTCTCCGCGTACAGATGCGTTGCTCTGCCCAGTAATTCCTTCTGCGATTGACTTTGCTTCACGTATATCGCACCTTTCTTGTTTAGCAATTATTTGAATACTGTTACCTTGCATACCACATGCGAAGCAATTAAAAATGTTTTCTCTTGTATTAAAACTAGCACTTGCGTGGCTATCATTATGAAAGGGACACTTAACGTTGACCTGTCCTGATGAACGCGTGATATTTGCACCGTAGTGCTTTAGCACAGATACAATATCTGGCAACTCATCAGTCATCACCGAATACATCCCCTAATCTTAGTACGAGATAAGCATCGTCGATACTCTTACCTCTTGCTTTAATAATCACTGCTGGTAACACATCGTCTCTGTTAATATTACGGGCTTGGGCATAATGGTCAGCCTCTATTTGCGCCTCTGCTGTCCAGCCTGGGAGAGTAATCTTGCCACTTGCGCCAGGCGCTTTACATTCGATGATGCCAATACTTCCGAGAAAGTCTGTTTTAACAACCACGTCTCCCTCATCTTTTGCGCCAGCACGAGCAAGGCGCTCAGCATCGTAGCCATGATTACGAAACCAGTCACGGATGTCAGTTTCAAAGTTTGCTCCTCGTGCTTTATGAGATTTGCGCGTTGTCATACGTTCTCAGGAATATCGTCGATGTACATGTACTCAGGATTAAATGCCAACCATGTCATGAGTGACCCATTTTGGTCTGCTCTTCCATAGCGATTCTTGACTGATGCCACGCCCAACGATGTGCCAACCGTGCCGAGCGTACATATGAGGGCAGGGAGTTGCGAGACTTTTCCTTGTATTGCACTGCGTGGTTGGCAAGGATTCCCAGGAACTGCTTCCGAAGTGTGATGTAGAACCACAATCGCTGCATTCGTTGCTCTAGCAAGATATTTCAACTCCTTCATAATGGCTCGCATAGATGCGAACTCTTCGCCACCATCTGTGGCTACGTCCATCAAGTTATCAAGTACAATCATCGATGGGGAGCATCCCCAAAGTTCTTCGAATGCTTGTACTTCTTCCACTATATCTTCCAACGTAGGCGCTGACTCGAACGACCAGACTATATGGCTACCTTTTTGGAGGATTGCTTTAGTCCAACCAACATCAGTATTAAGTTTCTGTTCAACATCACTCTGACTTTTCCCAGAAATCATGGATGCTAAACGCATAGCCATTGTGTGTGCATTGGTATCTGCTGAGATATACAATGTAGGCACATTGGTTTTGAGTGCAAGTGCTAGTGCTAGAGTAGATTTTCCAGCCCCTGGAGCACCTGCAAACATTGAAACTTCTGAACGCCGAATAATAATCTTGTTCGCTTCAAACGCTTTAAAGCAACTAGGTAAAGGTTCCCCTCCAATGCTTGCTCTTCCTACTGAACGTACTAGAGTACGCATTGGCACCTCCTCCTAATAGTTTAAAATGGAAATAGTTCTTTTTGTTCTAGTTGACTGGCTTGCACTGTTCCGCGCCCTGAGGCATCGGACAGACCCACATCGCGTATGGATTGCCTGTCTTGCTCGAGATTCCCGACTTGTACTTCCGTGCTCCGTGTACGCATGTCGGTCCAGATGCCGTTCCCGTACTTACGGGACTCTGAGCCTGGGGCGGAGTTGATGATTGCGGAGGCGGAGTGCTTCCTGTGGAACTCGGCGTCGATAAAGGGGCTGCTACGCTTACCCCCGATAGTGTGCGCTGAGTTGCTGAAATCTGTGTAGCGTAATCGCCAACACCTTCTAGCAAGACACTTAGTTCATCTGCCGTGTTGGCACGAACGTTAATCATATCACCGTTACCGATTTTATATGATACTTGTAGTTTCCAGTCTTCTGCCATTATTTATCCTTCTTCGTAGAGAATTGGCAGTACTCGGTTAAACCGCACATGTACTGACAATTGTTTGTGTTGGGCAAGAATATACCCGTCTTACGTGCTAAGTCAAATTGTTTTATCAAGTACTCCATTTTGTCGTAGGTGTACTCTGATAGGTCTACCATCTCTGATGTAGAGTTACCGCGAGCCATGTAGTAATTGCCCCACTTAACTTCTACCCCAAAGGTTTGCTCAATGCCCAGTTTATAGAAACCAAGTTGCAGACTGCTTGATGGAGTCTTCTGAGATGTCTTGAGGTCGCAGATAACTAACTGGCCGTTAACTTCGAACACACGGTCAATAACCATTTTGACCACGACATCGCCAACCATAGGGTTGAGTCCAAGTTCGATAGCCTTGTTGCCGTCAGGTGCTGTCCAGATTTTCCAATCAGGATTATGCTTACGCCATGCGATATAGCCCTCGACCCACTTAGGGCCTTGAGTATTCCAAAACGCAACATCTTCTTTGTTAGGATTAGCCTTGGTCTCACGACCACCGATGCGTGCTTTGCTTAGGTCTATGTCACCCTTGCACTCATCCCATGCTATGTTCCATAGGTCGTTGACATCGTATAGTTTCTGATTAGTCATCTAGTGTCACCTTATCGTAGTTTTCGCAGGCAAGGTGAAATGCTGAGCCACCAACAGACCACACCGAAGGTGCCTCCTCCTTGTTGAGGAGTCGTCCGAGGTAGTATTGGTAGCCACAGGTTAGGTAGGTTGAGAATGCCGAATAGGACATATGCTCAGGTAGTGTATATTCTTCTAGTTCGATTGACATGTTGGATAGTTTACAGTAACCGATTGGGTTATGTCAACTTAATTAAAAAAGTTGACAATCAAAATTCTATGTGTATAATTGTATATAATAAACAATATATAACTATAACGAACGCTTAGGCGTTCGTATATATAATATATAT
>Ga0247723_1002354_pt1 | contig 10142 bp, 16 predicted proteins | sample MSEWelMarce5H_FC_FD_189079 | JGI IMG/M metagenome (GOLD analysis project Ga0247723, IMG submission 189079) | Subsurface sediment microbial communities from gas well in West Virginia, United States - MSEEL Well Study Marcellus 5H_FC | ecosystem: Environmental > Terrestrial > Deep subsurface >...
AGATAATGGTCCAAAACGTCCATATGAAGTATTATGCGATATTGCAAATATACGTTTGGGTATGTCGGATACTAAGCCACGAGGACTTCCTCCTGGAACTAAAGTAATTTTCTTCGGCAAACCAGTTGGCGGCAGTACGCATTATAAAGCAGTTAATGCGAGTGGTGAAGTTAAAGATCCATACACGTTATATCAGGCAACAGGTACACAAGGATTTTGTCAAATGTTTGCATTTTTCTTAGCAATAGGAGATGAGGCTGGATTTCAAATAGTTGATCAACATAAAAAAATAGATAACGCTAATTTTGATAAACTTTGGCAGAATACTAAGGTATGTTTTGATAAATGTATACCAATTCTTCAGCGATCAGATATTTATACACTTTTTACACAAGAATTTAATACAATTATGACTAGTATAGATCCAAGTGAAAATGCAGCATATTATGGTATCAAGCCAGGTACTGGTGTTAATACATATCTCAATGATTTTATTAAAATAAATGGAAATCAGAAAGCAATCAAATTCTATATCTATGATCTACCGCTCGTGGGTTATAAAGTAAATGCTCCCAAACAAAATATTTGGGATTATATTCATTCATCTGATGACACACAAGATATGATGAATGGTGGTCGTCGTAAAAAGACAAAAAGTAAATCTAAGACGAAGAAAAGACAATTACTTTCTTAATCATTATTAAAGATGTCATCTAACGCTGGATTACCTCAGTTTTATGCAAATACTCGTCAAGGTGAAGAACCTCGCCATATGAATGCAGACAGTAAGTCATGGTTTCCTTTTTTACCTGATATGGCTGCGCCGCCTACGTCTGACTTTCGCGGAATGGTTCCTCGTGGAAATTTTGGAAACACAAAAGAAGGTGGATCAGGGATTGATATGCAATCAGATCTACTTTGGGGAGCTCCTGGTACTGCTCGCACAAAGGGTCCTAAACAAACGTTTGCTCGCCCCTTCGCTACTACACCATTCTTAGGTCTTGGAACCATTGAAGGTATTGAAGATCAGAGTCGTGTTATGTTTGGCCATTCAACGGCAAATCGCAAATCAATTCAGACTGTGACTGACAAACAGTTTCCGGTTTTTCAACCTCTGATTGCAGAAAAGGAAGCTGACATTCCTGAGAATAATTATTTTGTAGAACCGTTCCTCCGCGGCGGCTTGGTCTCACGACTGATACCTCGCGTGCGCGTTGACTTGACGAAGTAGAATATTGATTAGTTGTTGAATCAGGTCTCTCTTCCATTTTTTTATCAAGTTCTTTCATAACTTCACGAATTTTTTCAATTTCCTCTTGATTATCGTTTAACTTGCGCTTCTTTTTAGAAGGGATTTCCGTCTTAAAAAGAATTTTGTCTACAGCTAAAGTTACGTCATTTGTTTCATCAAATGTCTCTCTAGCCATTTTCTGATCGCATCCACTAAGAGTACATATCATATCAATTTGATCCTGCATATTTTATTGTTTTAATGTAAATAACATGAAGATATCTTTCATTGAATCGCTGTGTCCGCCTGCGTTGCTATATTTACTTTATAGCATAATTCACGTTGCGTTTGATTTATCACTTGGTTTGTATGCCACAGCTCTAATCAAGCTTGTAATGGCGTTGTCCGGTGTTGTTATCCTAGATGCTCTATGTAGTGTAGAATTAGGTGTTGTTTCATGGGCAATTGTTGTAACACCGTTCATCATGGTTGCGCTTGCATCATCTATTTCATTAGGTCTAGGTCTTGATCGCATGCTTGCTTCTGCTATTCGCGAGGGATTTCTAACAGGTGATAACTTAAAGAATCGCGATAAGCTTGTCACTCAGCTAAAAAACCAGGACGCGCTTCCACTTTCAACTAGTTCTTCTTACTAAAAATAAATGAAAGAGTCTCTTTACTGGCTATATCTGCAGGCATTCGCTTTAAAGAATATTGTTCGTGATGTTTTTTGCCCTATGCGAGCGTATAGTGAACGTAAACCGATTACACTTCCATGGCTATGGATTGGAGCAGAAACATCTCCTGGACATTTTATGAGTGTTACAGAAATTGTAAATGATAATATTCAGTCTGGAATTAATGTTACATCCGAATGGTTAGAAGAAGTAACAGGACTAACAAATGTTATTTCTTGGAAGTATTTAGATAAAACGTTAAAAGAAGTTGATTTCCCTCTTACAGGAATAATAATACAAGAATGATTCCGTCAACCGGAGACATTAAGAAAAAATTACAACCTGAGCAGACGTTGCATTTTCTTATGAAAAAAGAGAACTATTTTGAAGTAGCAGAAGAATTTCTTCAACTTCAAACTATATTTATCAAACATACACTTCTAGATAAAATTTCATTATGGATTGAGCTGTTGATAAGCCCCGTTATTATGTTTGCAATGTGGTTATACACAAAACAACCTCCAAGTTTTTTTGCTATTATGGGACTTTATAAAACAGTTGAACTTTGGCAAAAATGGTTTCGGTTCCGTGAATTAGCAGTTGGAGTTCGCGAATGGACGAATATTGTTCGCACCATTGGTGGACCTTTTATTTCAACAAATGATGCTAAGTATCATATTTATGTGTATGCTGATGGAATGCAAAGAATACATGATGCGTTATTTAAAAATAAACTATATAAATAAAATGGATAGCACTAAAATACGCTTTAGAGTGGGGGACCTTGAAAGAAGTAAGAATAACAATCCTTATATTCCGGTTCAGAAACTTTCTACCATGCGCCCTCGAACTATTAAGGAGCGTCAAGATATCAAAAAAAATACAAAAGCAAACATGGCAATTCTAGGGCCTGCTCGCGAAGCAGCATTAGCAAATCCTCCTCCGCTAGGAAAGCTAGGAGGCAAGACACGTCGCCGTAAGGGTAAGAAGAGCCGTAAGACTCAGAAGCGTCGTTAACCTTGAGTAGGAGGAGCCTCACCAAAGAACGTGCTAAATGTGCTGAGTAGTTCGGCACCCTGTTCAATTGCCGGTTTCATTTCAGCTAAAGATCCCATTAATTCTTTTTGTAACGAAAGTAGTTCTTTGGTATCGCGTCGCATACCACCAATTTGCTCGGGACTTAGGTTACGGTAAGCATGTAGGATTGTAGTACCAATATCTACATGTGGATCATCGGTCTTGGGAGGAGCCGGATCAGGAGTCTTTCCTTTTTTGGGCTTAGGATCATCTTCTTCGTTTTCAAAGTTCTCTTTTGTAACCATGCAGATTAAGTAGATTACCATTAATCCCAACACAACTGAAAATGTGTGATTCATAGCCATACCATGTCTACCAACTAGATATGCTAATACAACCCATACAATCATTGAACCTAGCTGTCTCTGAACTAGATAGACAGCAATCAGTATAAATAATACTCCTGCTACAAGTGTGTCCATTATTTACATTCAAGAATGAAATTTAATGAGCGCGGACAAAGCTAGAGTGTCCACTTCCAGGTTGAGCACCGTTGTCATTAAATGCGCCTAGTGCAGCGCCGGCAGGTGACCCAGCTGGACCTTTGGTATTAACAGGAACAACATCAATTATTCCGTTAGAACCACGTCCTTGATAGCTGGCTGAAACAGCACCATACTTGGCACCACCTCGCTGCTTACGGTGACGACGAGTCTTCTTATGACTCTTGCGTTTGCGGCTAGAACCAATCATTGTATTGCCACCACGCTTACTTACAGCCCAATCACCCATTTCAGATCCATGGCTCCACTTCATAGCTCCAGGTGCAATAGCTCCATCTGCACCATAAAAGCCTCCCTTCATTGACTTTTTGTGATGACGTTTTGTATGACGACGTGTGTGTCCCTTGCGGTGCATTTACTCTACACAAGGAATGTTTTCCGCGACAAACCAAGAATCATCTTCCTTCAAACATTTGCAATCAAACTCGTTTCCCTTTGAACGCAAATAGAATGATGTTTTGATATCAGGAACTTTCAAATATCCAGTGAATGGAACTGATTCATAACAATCGGGCAAATTCATCTTTACAAAGTGAACTATTTGGCTTCCGTCGTTTTCAGTATAATATCCAAACTTACCTGGTTCATTTGGATATTCTTCATATCCTCTAATATTTTTAGTAGTAATTGTAGATTTATGACTGAACTTAACAGTTCCAGGAATATGTGACGTGAATGTGGGAATGAATTCTTTCAACCATTCATACCTTTGCTGAAAGGTTGAACATGCAAACACACAATTTGAATTATACATCCAAATATCGGAGACGATAAAATCAAGTTCTCCGTTTTTTTCTACTTTTAGAAAAGTATCGCCGCAAATACGTTCATCTACAATGCATGGAAGTTTTTTACATTCTTGACCAGTTATCCATAAACAAACAGGAACATCTTTTTCATATGTAAAAACGATCCATCCTGCTAATCCATTAGTTTGTGGAACTTGAAATGTTTTAAGTCCCTGGGGGGCGAGTTTCTTGAATACCAGCCGGAAGTTCGGGGTCCAACCGTATTGAGTCTGAAGACGATTTACGAGGTTCATATTCAGGTAGTTGTATACTAGGCGCTGGCTGTGTTAAAACAACCGGAGGAGGTGGTGGAGTCTGTAATACTTCAGGTTGAGGAGCAAACTGAACACGAGCTTGTTGAGGAACATCGCGATAAATAATTCTTGGCTCCGGCGGATACAACATTTTTGTTACAAAAAATGTAGCTATCTGTAAAACAATCATTACTAAAATTGTGGCAAGTGCGCTATAAAGAACATCAAGGATTTCCATATTCGCTTTATTCAACAAAAAGGTTTCTTAACAGACAGCAAAGACGCAATGGAAACTATTATAGAAAAGACTGTAACGCTTGAACAAGTAACTGATTTAATTGAACAGGCTGTGCCTGTTCCTAGTACTGATGAAGTAACAGAAAAGGTAGTTGAACAAACTGCTGTTGCTTTAGATCAAGTTCAGACACTTGTTGAGGATACAACTGCAAAAGTATCTGATTTAATTACGGATGCAATTGAGTCAAATTCGGTTGTTCAGAAGGTTGATGCACTTATTGATTCAAACCCCGAAGTTAAGGCTGCAGTTGATAAACTGGAAGCTAAACTTGTAGAGGTAGTTGATGGTAAGGGTTTTACGTGTTGGTGTTTTGGTTGGTGGTGGACACTGAAAATAAATCGTCATGATCCTCGGAAACCTCTCTCCACACCATCTCCGAGTACTGTGACAGCTGCACCTGTTCCGAGTGTAGAGGTAAAGGAATGGTCCCCTCCCACAGCTCCTGTCGTAACTTCATAGATTTTTTGATAGCATAAAACTGTCTTCGGAGGTTTAGCTCAGGAATATATGACCAACCATCGTCACACCATAAAATAGTAACATTTTTAACAAATTTAGGAGTTTCTTTAAAACTAGAGCAAAAGGGTTTTATCTCTAGATTCATTATTTATAAATGTTGACTTAACAGGTAAGCCCATTTTATGACGCAATTCATCACAGTGTTGAATAATTTCTGTGAGAATAAGAGTATCATATAAAGACGTATGAAGTGAAGTTGAAATTGGTTTACGATGAAATGCAAATTCATATAGCTCACTCAATTTAGGCCATCGGTATCCCCATTGACCTGAAAGTTTACATAAATCAGTTGATAGAAGCATAGTACATTTGCGTTTGTACATACTATCATTAATTTTCATTCCAAGATCCCAATGATATGCATTCATAAGAACATTGAAATCAAATTGTATATTGTGAGCAACTAAACAATCATATGATTCTTTTGAAAATTCGTGCATTACTTCAATTAAAGGTGTTCCATTTTTCATAGCAGATTCGTTGGTAATACCATGAATTTTAGTTGCATCGGCAGGTATTATCCAATTGTTTGGTTTGACAATAAATGATTTTTTTGATTCAACTTTATTAGTATCTACATCTAAAATTACCCAAGAAATGGACACAATATGCGGCCAGTTGTTAGGTTCCTTAATTGCTTGTTTATTATGATTAAGTGGTAACCCTGTAGTTTCTGTATCAAATATAAGTAACTTCATTTTGTTACTTTACAGATTAATATCTAAACTTTATCATGTACACGAATATCCCATCAATCCAATAAGCATAATAACTGCAGCACTCTGAAGCATACCAAACTGTCTAAATGATGAAAGGCTATTACGTAGCTCGTATGCATATGACTCGGTAGCTTCTAGCTCATCTACTTTTTCATAATACATCTCATCTGCATCACGAATCTCTGCCTGTAATTGATCAATATGATTACATAGATGCTGTTCTATTGACCTAATATATTCATGTACATGCGGGTCATTGAGCTTTAGAGCAAGAGTTTTCTTTCCAGATCGTGTTAGCATTTGATTTAACTATTCAAATTGCCTTAAAACTTCTTATGATGTCTGCATTAGATAGTAACTAACGAGACCAAAGACAGCGGAATGCACTAGGAGACCATAGTTCGTGGGGCAGCCGGACTCTGCGACCTTGAACCAATAGGCCATAGACGGCGCTACCATTTCAACTACACCACCGATCATCTTGTCAACCATCTTATAGGTGAACGGAGAGCTTACAACATAGAACAACAGGGCAGCAGCGAGCGCGGCTTTTACTTTACGGCTGAACATTATATACTCTTAGACTACGAAAAAGTCTTTTTTGTCTGGATAATGGCAAGTATCCATTGAGGAATATTTATAACAACATTTTGAACTGTAGCAAGATCATGTGGAACTGGTGAATGAATATCAATTGTAGTACTTTCACATACAAACAAAATAGCCGTATTCAAAAAACATAAACGATTTTTCATTAATGAAGGTGTCCAACGTAAGCAATGAAGTTTGAATAAAGCATCCATATAAGGCTCCAAAACTCCAGCTTGAACTGATTTTTTAGATGCATCAAGAACAGCTTCCCAAAGCATCCAAATTACCATAGTTGAATAACTTTGATCAACATATGGATTCATACGAGCTGCACAAACTACATTTACCTTATTTTGCTTTTTAAACTGACTTGCATACTTCAAGATCCAAGCACACCAATAAAGTGCTCTTGTAGCATCACGTGTTTCACCTCTTAAACAATACACAAGTTCATTAAAAGGAATATAAATTTCAAGAGGATCGTCATTTTTGGTTAGTTCACGACCATAGTTAGCTGACGGTGATTTCAAATTTTCTTGAATGGTCAACGGTAAAAAATCATGTTCAGGTTTAATTTTTGGAAGTGGTGGTAACTTATGTTTACGACATAGTGCTATTGATGCAGCAGCTTCGCAAATAATTGTTCGTACTTCAATGTTATTACGTATATCTGTCATATGCATAGTTGCATACTGTGACTCATATGGTGCAAATTTCTCATACATTCTGATTAAATATAAAAATGAGTTCGGGGCTGCTCGGTTAATATGAAGAGCTGCAGATTCAAAGAGCGTTTGCCACATTGAATGAACTAATCCAGAACAAAGAAGTTCAAGCGCCCAATAGCAAGCGTAATCTGCGTGACCAAGCTTTATGTTCTCATTTAAAACTTTATAGACGTGTTGTCTCAAATGGCCAGAAAATGTAAATTTCTGGAAATCTAAAACTGTTCTTGAATCAATTACGTTCATTAAACTTTACTTATTTTGAAAAACTATTGAAAGTAACTCACGGCAATTAAGAACGAGAGGACCATAACGATAATCAATTTTTTTTACTATTTCCCTACACATTTTAACTAAAAATGCAATATCGGAATCCATTACTTAGGATTAGCTATTTCAAATTTAGATTTTTTGTAATAAAATTTATTTCCATCTATCAAAATATTTCGAGAATCTTTTTGATTAAGTATATGTTGCATGGGATGTTTCATTGGTCTTCGTTTATTTTTAAAGCCAAACCACAAATACCAATTATATCGTAATCGTTCCATACACAACATTTATTTACTAAAATAGACTAAATACTGATACTCTTTTCCACATCTTACTAAATCAACTGTCTCTGTGTGACGAAATCCACTTGTTTGAAAAATATTTATCATTCGTTCCTTTGAAGGCATAATCCAGTGGTGTTTATTTTCGCGATACTTCTTACCATCGTTTTGATCCTTATCATAATAAGTTAATGTTTCACTAAAAGTTACATCATCTTCATCCTTCTTTTTGTTAAAACGACCAAGATACTTGAACTTATCAAAATAAATTGAAGAATCAGTTTGACGCTCATAGGAATACTTCTGTAACGAAAAAGCCGCAAAAGGACTAGCTAAGTTTAGAACTGGATCAAACTTATCAGGATCAACAAGATGAACTATAAAGAATCCACCAGGTTGTAACCATGCATATGCATTGTCCGATAGAATTTTTGGATTTTCAAACATGTATGCTGAAAAATTTGTAAGAATACAGTGACTTACTGACTTTTGGGGAAATAGATGAATTTGTGTTATGTCTCCTTTCATAAATTTAGCAGATGGGCATCCTTCTCTTGCTTTCTTTAACATACTTTCGGAGATATCAACACCTGTGTATTCAACGCCTAGATTACGAAACCAACATGCATGAGGAGCTGTTCCACAACACATATCAAGAACTTTTACAGTTGCAATAGGCCAATCAGCTAAAGATACATCTTGCATTGATACTTGTTCGTAATCATTCTTCTCCTTTGAATGCCATAAAGCATCATAAATTGCGGCATATGTATCATCATACATTTCATCTGGATCTTCATATGTTACGCTACCACCATCTTCAAATCCTTCAACCGAAGAATACCATGTGGTGACACTGTACATCAAGAAGATGAGTACAGCTAAAAATATATAGGCTGTTTCCATTATCTTTACGATGGGAAAACGAATTTTAAAAAGTTACGGCAACTGTTTAGTAGACGATCGGAAGATTGTTGTAAAGAGTTTGATCAACTATACGCATATCGACAGGTATGCCGAGTGGAAATTGAATCTTATAGGAACATAGTTTAGCGGCTATAGGATCATAAGAAAGAGACTGGAGGTTTAAAGAAAATCACAGAATATAGTGCGGGGAGGGGCATATGAGGGTGTAATGTGCACACGGGATTACGTAGAGGTAATACAGTACAAATGCAGGAGGAGCATTGTATACAACAATTCACAAACTAGGGTGAATTTTTGTTTTTGCGTTGAGCAAAACGGATTTATAAAAGTCAAATAAATTGATAGCAGAGCAGTTAACAGACTGCTTGGATTTATCAATTATTGAATGGCTGTTACCAAACAGTGATAAATAAATAAATAGAGTTACAGACCGAGATTAGAAACATAGCAGTAGAAGATTTCAAATGTGTAACATGCTGTTGTGCGGAAGGAGGTGCACACAGTATAGAAAGACATTTCTATAAGGACACTCCATATAAGTATACAGTTGTAAACTATATATACAAGGAAAGATTTGACATTAATCTACGACTATATTAGGTCGCTCTATAAGGGCAAGACAATATAGACTAGATTAATACAACCAAATGAAATAACTTAGATATATATAATTTGCAACTGTAAAAAGTGTGGATATTGCTAACCAAAAATTAGTGACAGAGATTGATTAAGTCAATCATGATAAGTATGCGAGGATAGGTGCATATGAGGAAAGTTTAACATATAACAGTATGTTAGCGTTTGAATATGATGATATTCAAATGATAAACACAAGAGGAACAATGTAGATTGTTATCGTATTATTAGCAGACAGGAGTAGCGTAATACCAAAAATAAGAGCACTTAGCGGTACTCAAGTTTTTGATTTTTTACCTCCAAACTGAGGCGGATATACATATTTTATAGCTTTAGTTATCACTAAGTATACTGCATATATTGCAAGTAGTCCGACAAGCGCATATAATAAATAGTGTAACCAATCTTGTTGAGGTTCTGATACTGTTTTTAGTTGTGTTAACCGATTAAGAATATCTGCATTATTAATTTCTTTTGCAACTTCACTATTTAAAAACTTAACTTCACTTTCATCTTCTTTTTCTTGTGCAGACAAAGCAGATGATAAGTTTACAAAAATAGACTGTTGTTTCTTTTTATCTTTTAGAGATTTGAACTGAGTTGAATACTCTGTAAGAATTGGTTCTATTTCTTGCTTTGCAAT
>Ga0247723_1002355_pt1 | contig 10141 bp, 18 predicted proteins | sample MSEWelMarce5H_FC_FD_189079 | JGI IMG/M metagenome (GOLD analysis project Ga0247723, IMG submission 189079) | Subsurface sediment microbial communities from gas well in West Virginia, United States - MSEEL Well Study Marcellus 5H_FC | ecosystem: Environmental > Terrestrial > Deep subsurface >...
GCAAATCGGAGAAAGACTCATCGAGAAAGGCTGGAAGCCAGAGAGGTACACGGAAACAGGGCAGCCAATCGTTGACGAAGGGACGCTCGAAGGAGTAGATATACCTGAAGCAAAGGCAATCAATGAGTATTTAATGCTCCAGAAGAGAGTAGCTCAGATTGCTTCGTGGTTGAAGGCAGTAGGTAATGATGGTCGTGTGCATGGCAAGGTAATTACAAATGGTGCAGTCACAGGAAGAATGACGCACATGATGCCTAACATGGCACAAGTACCAAATAGTGGTAGCCCCTACGGTGAGGAGTGTAGGGATCTTTGGATTGTAGAGAAAGGATATAAGTTGGTTGGTATCGATGCTTCAGGATTGGAGTTAAGAATGCTGGCACACTATATGAAAGATGATGCGTACACGAGTGAAGTCGTTTCAGGTGACATCCATACAGCAAATCAAAAAGCTGCTGGACTTGAGACAAGAAACCAAGCGAAGACATTTATATATGCATTCCTCTATGGCGCTGGGGATGCCAAGATCGGGAAGGTTGTGGGTGCTGGAGCGAAAGAAGGACAAGCACTTAAAGCTCGTTTTCTTAAGAACACTCCCTCGCTCAAAGCGCTTAGAGAAAAGGTGGGTCGTATCGCTGGCAATTCGGGAACACTTCCAGGTCTTGATGGACGCAGGTTACATGTTAGGTCTGAGCATGCAGCACTCAACACTCTACTCCAAAGTGCGGGTGCGATTGTCATGAAGCAAGCGTTAGTTATCTTGAATGATGAACTACGCAAGGCTAAGATTGACTACAAGTTTGTAGTGAATTGTCACGATGAATGGCAAATAGAAGTGAAGGAAGGTAGTGAAGATATCGTAGGTAAACTCGGTGTTGAAGCTATTAAGAAAGCAGGTGAGCATTTTAATATGAGATGTCCTTTAGACGGAGAGTACAAAGTGGGTAATTCCTGGAAAGAAACTCATTGATGAAGCTAAGATTAACTCACTTAGAACAATTAGAATACTATATTCAAGAGTATGAGGATAGTGGTATTTACTACGGAAACAAAGAACAGTTTATGAAACGACATAATGATTTAAAAGAATGGGTACAAGATTTACAAGATAAATTACTTGATGGAAGGAAACACACTGATGAATAGATTCAGAGAACTTGCTTTACAATCTCTTAGAGTAGGCGAAGACTATGATAGTATTATTAATGCTTTACAATCGGTTATTAACGAGATGAAAGATGCTAAAGAATACATTAAAGCTTACAACGAAAAAGACTTTGCACCATGAACCTAGACAGCATACCTAAGAATGTAGAACCTCTAGTTATTCTAGGAGCAGATGAGAAGGATTACTTAGTTGTATATACAGTACTTGGTAATGAAGAAGTGATTGAGATGTTGCACCGAACTATAACAATTCTAGAGCAAGAGAAAGATTCTGAATTGACAGTTCATTAAAATCGTGGTATAATATATGTTGTAATTTAATTAGGAGAAATACAAATGGAACAAGCAAAACCTTTACCGATTCAAGCTGACATTTTCTGGGCTTCATTAGATGAGCCAAACAAGTTGTCAGGAAAGTATCAAGTAGACTTGAGCAATCTAAGCAAAGAAGCTGTTCGTGAACTAGAAGCACAGGGCATTGCAGTTAAGAATGATCCTAAGAAACCTGATCAAGGATTCTATGTCACTGCTAAGTCTAAGCTTTATCCTATCACTGCAGTAGATGAGAATGGTGGTTTCATTAAAGCTAAGATTGCTAACGGATCTAAAGCAGTAGCGTTGATCAAACCATACAACTACAACTTCCAAGGTAAGAAGGGTGTTGGAGTAGGTGTTAGCAAGTTGATCATCAAGCAATTGATTGAGTACAAACCTGAAGGTGTTAACCTTGCAGACTTGGAAGAAGAAGCTCTTTAATGTTTAAAGCCCTGATTGATGGGGACATACTAGTCTATCGCATTGGCTTTGCCTCAGAGAATGAGACAGAGTCAATAGCGTTAGCTAGGTGTAGTGAGTTCTTAGAAGACATGTTGTTGTTCAATAACTTTAATGAGTATCAAGGGTATCTAACTGGTAAGAAGAACTTCAGGAACGAGGTAGCGATTACTGCACCCTACAAGGGCAACAGGAAAGCTCCTAAACCTAAGCACTATCAGATACTCAGAGACTACATGCAGAAAGCCTGGGGCTTTGTAATGATTGAAGACCAAGAGGCAGACGATGCCATTGGTATTGCAGCATACGAGCATCAGGCAGGAGAGTACTGTATTTGTTCTATTGACAAAGATTTAGATATGCTCCGAGGAGATCACTTCAACTTTGTCAAACATGAATTTTACTTTATTGAAGAAGAACAAGGTATCAAGAACTTTTATAAACAAATGCTAGTGGGAGATAGAGTTGACAATATCATCGGTATCAAAGGCATTGGACCAGTTAAAGCGGAAAGGCTACTTAAAGAATGCAAAAGCGAAAAGGAAATGTATCTTGCTATACTCGAAGCGTACCAGGGAGACGACAAGCGAGTCTTGGAGAACGGTCAACTATTGTGGATACGAAGAAAAGCAAACCAAATGTGGCAGCCTCCAGTCTAGTTTTAGTTGAATGGTTGGATGCTTTAGCTCAGGGAGAGTGGCATGAACCTAAGAGAGAAGACCTACAGTGTAAGAGTGTTGGCTTTGTGGTGTACGAAGACGACCAACAGATTGAACTTGCAGGTACAGTCACTGATGGAATGTGTAACAATAGTATTACTATCCCTAAGCAGATGATAGTTAAACGGAAGGTAATTAAACTTGAAGCCTCAGTCAGCAAAAGCAAAAGGAAGAAAGCTACAGCAGTGGACAAGAGATCAGATCCTCAACCGATTCCCCACGTTGCACCAAGATGATGTACGGTCAACGAGCATGGGAGCGGGTGGAGAGGATGTGCAGCTCAGTCCTTTGGCTAGGTCGTTATTTAATTACACAATCGAATGTAAGAATCGTGCAGCTATTGCAGTATATAAAGACTATGAGCAAGCAAAGACACATGGATTAGTTGAGCCACTAGTTATCTTAAAACAGAATAACAGTAAGCCACTAGCCCTTGTAGATGCTGAGCACTTCTTAGATATGGTACAGAAGGTTAACGATTTAAAACATCAAGTAGATATAATGCTACTAGTGAAAGGAAACAAATGAGAATCAATATTACATTAGCAGAGTATGAGCATGAACCAGAAGGTACAATAGTTGTAGTTAATACTAACTTGCCTGACGGATCTACTCATGACGAAGTAACTGCAGTATTTAATCGTGCGTTGTCTGCATTGTACGGATATCAAATCGGAGGAACTTACTTTGACAAAACGCATTCGGACTCCTAAACAAAAGGAAGAAGAAGCTGAACGACAGAGGAAACGACGTGCTTTATACCCAGAAAAACACAGAGAGATAAACAGAAAATCAGAACGTAAACGAAAGTTATTTCAAACTTACGGACTGACTGTTGAGGAGTACTATTCTAAACTGGAGCAACAGAATAACTGTTGTGCTATTTGTAACGTCGCTTCTTCTGGAACAAGGGACTGGCATGTAGATCATTGTCATGTCTCAGGTAAAGTTCGTGGTTTGTTATGTCATCGTTGTAACCTCATGCTAGGACATGCACAGGATAACGTGCAGACACTAGAAAAAGCTATTTTATATTTAAAGGAGCACGACATATGACGACGCATTTGGTCATCCCTGATGTACAAGTAAAACCTGGACATGATTATTCATTCCTTAAAGCGATAGGAAACTACATTGTTAAGAAGCGTCCTGATGTTATTATTAATATTGGCGACTTTGCGGACATGCCAAGCCTATCAAGTTATGACAAGGGAAAGAAGTCTTTCGAGGGACGTAGATATAAGCACGATGTAGAGGCTACACACAAAGCAATGGATGTGTTGCTTAAACCGCTACGTTCGTTGCAAGAAAGGCAACGTAAAAACAAGGAGAAGGTCTACAAGCCACGCATGGTATTAACAATAGGTAATCATGAGCATCGTATCTATCGTGCAATAGACAATGATTCAATGCTTGATGGAACTATATCAATGGAGGATTTAAAGTATGCTGAAGCTGGTTGGGAAGTTATACCGTTTGAGCAGCCTGTCATTATTGATGGTGTTCTATATGCCCATTACGTTACTGCGGGAGCACTTAATAGACCTGTTGGATCGGCAGCAGCCATTATCTCTAAGAAGCATCAATCGTGTGTGGTGGGGCATCAACAAGGCAGACAAGTTGCTTACGCTATTAGAGCAGATGGCAAAACTCTTACGGCTATCATAGCTGGTAGTTGTTATGAACATGATGAGGATTACATGGGTGCTCAAGGCAATCACTACTGGCGAGGTATCGTAGTGTTGCATGAGGTGAATGATGGTTGTTTCGATGAGATGTTTGTGTCTCTAGATTTTCTTAAGAAGAGGTATCTATGATTAACCCAGTAGCAATGCCAGCACATTATGGATATGAGCTTCTTGGAGAACCTGAGTTTACTTTAGAAGATTACTTTTTAGCATTACAAGAAATAGAGATGGCAGACGATAAAGATATGGTTAACTCTCCTGCACACTATACACAAGGAGACATAGAATGTATCGATGCTATTGCACAGGTTGTGAAAGATTTAGATGGGATGGAAGCCATGTGTACTGGCAACGCTATCAAGTACCTGTGGCGATGGAAGCACAAGAATGGAGTAGAGGATCTGAAGAAAGCACAGTGGTATCTGCAACGGATGATTGACAATTTGGAGTAAATAGTGTATAATAGACACAAGAAAAGAAACTCATATAGTATTTTAAAACGATTAAAAGGAGCAATTATGTTTGGCGATGATAAGAAAGTACAAGATAAGATTAACTTTAATAAGTTCTTCCCTGGTGAGAACTCATTCGTTAATGTAGATGGTGGATTCAAAGATGCTACTGATTGGTGGGTAGATCTTACACTACAAACTGGACTACGTGAGTCAACGCAGTTGTGGGTGTCTGATTACAAACCAGCAGATTCACTTAAGCAATTACGTGCATTGCTCGAAGCTACTGAGAAGGCTATCGCATTCGCTGAGAAGTGTATGTCAGCACCTGCAGAAAAGAAACCTGTAGCTAAGAAGACAAAGAAGTAAACAGTGAATACTCTTACGCTGCCTGAGTTAAAAGAACGGTTGAAGAGTTTGGATGAAGTGATTCTTCTGGAGCTACTTGACATAGCTTCAGAAGATTTAGTTGAAACCTTCGGTGATATTATAGAGAATAATTATACAAGACTTCTTAAAGAAGTAGATTGGAATGAAGACGAATGACAGCATACAACATGACACCTTACAATACCTTTATCGCTAAGTCACGATACAGTCGTTATCTAGATGATAAGGGTCGTCGTGAACATTGGAATGAAACAGTAGCACGATACTTTGATTTCATGGAGAAGCACCTAGCAGAGAAACAAGACTACACTTTAACTAAAGAGTTACGTGCAGAGCTAGAGCAAGCAGTAGTAGGATTAGATGTAGTACCTAGCATGAGAGCAGTAATGACAGCAGGTCCTGCACTAGAGCGTCAGAACGTAGCTGCATTCAATTGTTCTTACTTACCTATCGATGACCCTAAAGCCTTTGATGAAGCGATGTATATCCTTCTCTGTGGTACTGGTGTTGGATTCTCTGTGGAGCAACAGTATGTTAAGAAATTACCTGAAGTGCCAGAGCAGTTGTTTGATAGTAAGAGTTCTATTGTTGTTTCGGATTCTAAAGAAGGATGGGCTAAATCACTTCGACAACTCTTGGCTCTTCTATACGCTGGCGAGATTCCAAAGTTCGACGTATCACGAGTTCGTCCTGCAGGAGCAAGACTTAAAACTTTCGGAGGAAGAGCATCTGGACCTGGACCTTTGGAGGAACTTTATAAGTTCTGTGTCACCAAATTTAAAGGGGCTGCAGGTAGGCGTCTCACTTCCCTCGAGTGTCATGATATTCTCTGCAAGATCGGGGAAGTTGTTGTTGTGGGTGGAGTCAGACGGAGTGCAATGATTAGTTTGTCAGACTTATCGGATGATAAGATGGCACATGCTAAAGCAGGTAATTGGTGGGATGGTCAAGGTCAACGTGCGTTAGCTAATAACTCAGCTTCGTACTTAGAGACACCATCTATTGGACAGTTTATGAGAGAGTGGAGTTCTATTTATGAGTCACATTCTGGAGAACGTGGAATCTTCAATCGTGATGCTAGTCAGAAGCAAGCTGCTAAGAATGGACGACGTGATGCGACTTATGACTTTGGAACAAATCCATGTAGTGAGATCATATTACGTCCTTACCAATTCTGTAATCTGTCTTCTTGCATCATTCGCTCTACTGATAGTATCGATGATATCAGTCGTAAGATTAGGCTTGCTACGATTCTTGGAACTTTCCAGGCTTCGTTAACAGACTTCCCTTACTTGCGTAAGATCTGGCAGAAGAACACTGAAGAGGAAGCTTTGCTTGGTGTATCGATGACAGGTATCTGTGATAATGTATTGTTGAATAACCCTGATGATGTTGATTTACCTGCTCGATTGGAGGGCTTACGTGATCTTGCTGTCTCTACAAATGCTTTCTACGCTAGTGCTATTGGCATTAACCAGTCTGTTGCTGTTACTGCCGTTAAACCTGAAGGAACTGTTTCTCAGCTCTGCTCTACTGCAAGCGGTATTCATCCTCAACATAGTAAGTATTATATTAGACGTGTTCGTGCTGATAATAAAGACCCGCTTACCCAGTTCATGATTCAAGCTGGTTTTGTAGCAGAGCCTTGTGTGATGAAGCCTGAGTCAACTACAGTATTTAGTTTCCCTGTAGCAGTAGCAGAAGGTGGTTTGTTGCGTGAAGACTTATCAGCTATTCAGCATTTGAAGTTGTGGTTGATTTTCCAGCGTCACTACTGTGAGCATAAGCCATCAGTAACAATCTCTGTTAAAGAGAACGAATGGATGGATGTAGGGGCTTGGACATTCAAGCACTTCGATGAAGTAACAGGTGTGTCGTTCTTGCCTATGGATGGTGGTACTTATAAGCAAGCACCTTATGAAGAGTGTGATGAAGAGACTTACAAGAGGTTGAAATTGCTAGTGCCAGAGACTGTAAACTGGGAGAACTTCAAGGAGTATGACGATAATGTCGAAGGTGCTCAGATGTTGAGCTGTACTGCAGGTGGATGTGAAATCTAATAAGGAAAAGATATGATAGTAGAACTACATTTTATCATGGGATTTATGCTAGGCTTTGAGTATGTCAACATACCTGAAGATGACGCTACCCATTTAGTAATTGACTTAGGGATTGTACGCATCCTGGTATCCTTTATCAAAGACGGAGTAGACTTTAACTAAGACTTAAAGAGGGCTTGTTCATCGTTACGACGGTTGACAAGTCCTTTCAGTACCTTACCACCGCCTATCGTGTATTTAAGAAACTCTTTTGCAGCACCACCCATGTCTCCTCTAAGAACCTTCTGACGGAGGGTTGATCGCTGTAGTGTCCCAAGACCAACATTGAAACTGAAGCTGACAAGAGCATCAAACTGACCTTGTGTAAGACTGACAGGACAGTATCGCTCGACACCACGCTCAAAGTTAGCCAAATCTCGTTTAAGAATATCATTTACTTCATCCATTGATAGTACTCTATTCCATCCATCAGGGATAGGAAGGGCTTTACGCTCCGCTAGAGGCACTTTAGCATGATTAGGGTCAATGACATGACCCACCCCAACAGTCCAAAGAAGAGCAGGACATTGATAAGGCTTGGTCCTAACCCCTTCATGGTGCTTAATAACTTCAATAGCCTTATCACTTACTTTCATTTCTTAAATGCTTGTGTTCCAAACCAGAAGGATACGACAGAAGCCCAAATGATTTGAGTCTCGTTATCCCACAGATTGTCTAATGCAATAGTGAAATCTACACCAGTTCTCCAAGCATACATGAATCCAAATATCTCTACAAAAGCAAACAGGATAAACATACCGTAAGTAATGAAGCTACGAGTAAATGCTCTAGCGTTGATAACCCACTTAGATGCACCTTCACCAATAGCGATGTCGTGAGCATAGAGAGCTTCTCTTTCTTTCTCTGCTGTCTGAATCATTATCTGCTCAGTCTTAATCTCTTCTATCTTAGCTTGTGCTATGAAGCCACGCTCAGCCATCTGTAACTCACGCTCTGTCTGCAACTTAGCCATGTTCATTTCATGGGCTTTATCAGATCTATCTTGAAAGAAATCTAATAGCTTAGGCACACCACCAGCTAAGAAAGATATAAGTGTTGATAATAGTGTAAGCATTATTTATAGCCCCAAGTTAAGTACCACGCAATAACAGCAGCAGCAGCAAAGCAATAAAACTGTACTCGTCTTACAGCTTTTAAATCGTGCTGATATTCTTCTTTATGTTTCTGTTCCATCTTTTCTATATCTAATTTGATTTTAAGTAATGCTTCCCACTCTTTAGCACCATGCTTCTTAATGAAATCTATTTTTAATCTTGCTTCGTTATCACTGATTTGCTTCTTATGATTCCAGTCTTTTAATGCTTTAATAAGAGCAGTTTCTTTTTTAAACTCTGCTTCTCTGACTGCTCTCCGTCTTTCTTGTGCTTTTGCATTGGCTACATCTGCAGCATCTTGGTGTATCGCTTCAATTTGTTTACCTAGTGCTTTACCACTTTCTCGACCAGCATCAAGACTACTAGTGAGAGTCTTTACTCCTTCGTTTATTCCATATGGATCTGACATAAAGCATCTTATCTTTCTCTCTTCATACGTTCTTCACGCTCTTGCTCAAACTTCTCAATGTCTTCGTAGAATCTATCTAAAGCTTTAGAAACTCCTTCAGCTTCTCTAGACTTCTCTGCAATCTGTGCTTGTGTTATACGTGCTTTAAGAGCAGAGATATCCTTCTTCATCTGTTCTACTTGACGAAACTCTGTCTGATTCATATCAATATCGAATAAGCGAATACCTGTTAGATACTGAGTAAGTCTTTGTTCTTCAGGTAGGTCTGTTCTGCTCTCACGAGGAGTGCCTAATCCTAAGAAGCTATTTAATGTAGTTACTTCTTTACTGATAGGGTCTACCATGCGTGAACCAAAGATAGAACCTGGGTTAGCTCTGTCAATCTCATTAAGCATAATGATATTAGAACCAAGCTTAGCTAAATGTACAGGCATAGGAATACCTAAGAAGTCAGCAGTCTGTCCTTCAAACTCTTTGATATTCTTCTTACGGAAGAAGTCATAGTTAGCTACAAACTCAAGAGGAGCTTTGATTAAAGGAGACACACCACCCAAAGTAGTAGACAATGCATTAGCTAGTTTACCCTTTTGAATACCTTCAGGAGCAGTCTCAGTGTTTAAGAACTTAGTCAAAGAACCTATATCAAATGTAGGTATTAAACCTTGTAATGGAATAGCAGTAACCATTCCAGTTTCAGCATTCGAGCCTACATACACAGGAGCTTGTTCACGAATATAACCAGGAACAGAAGCTAAGTCTGGTTGCTCTACTTGATTAGCTTGTTGCACGTTGTTAATAGCTAGGTTAAGCTTGTTAATCTTATCAGGCTGAGTAGCTAATGCTTCTAACTGTAGTGGAATATTCTTACGTGACCATGTATAGAAAGGAAGGATACGCTTAGCCACGTTCTTCTCGAAAGGAGACACATCACCGTAGTCAAACAAGTACTTACGCACATGCTCAGCAGCTTTATCTAATGAAGCACCCTTGTTTAACTGATCAATATACAAAGCAATACGTGCATTGTCTTCGATGGTTTGACCCATCTTAAATCCACCCTGTAGGATAGGGTTCTTAGTAGACAAAGTAATAGGGTTTCTAGAAGCACCTTGTATAGATTCCTCTACACGACGTGCTATGTCGCCACCGTACTGACCTTCACCAAAGATACCACGAGTAGACATTGCATCATACAATTCTTGAGTAGGATAGCCAGCAATCTTACCTTCTAAGTTACCTTTAGCTACTTTGATCTGGAAGTTACCAGCATCGTAGTATGGCTTAGCAGTAGTAACACCACCTAAGTAGTTGTTCCATAAGTTACCAAT
>Ga0247723_1002357_pt1 | contig 10140 bp, 20 predicted proteins | sample MSEWelMarce5H_FC_FD_189079 | JGI IMG/M metagenome (GOLD analysis project Ga0247723, IMG submission 189079) | Subsurface sediment microbial communities from gas well in West Virginia, United States - MSEEL Well Study Marcellus 5H_FC | ecosystem: Environmental > Terrestrial > Deep subsurface >...
GCTAGCTTCTTTGACTGGCAAATCCCAATGGAGGTTCAAAAGCAAATGTGGGAAAGAGATAGATCGGGATTCTCAGGAACGGTTAAAGTAGAATGGCCAGAAAGAGATCAGGAGGAGGAAGAGGAAGGTTTTAAACAACCCTGATTTCGTTAAAATCAAGGATATGCTTCAAAGGAACCCTGGATGGACACTAGCATTTACAAGATTCCATTTTGTGGAGGGTGCTAGCATGGAAGACCTTAAGGATCTTTTTGATACACTTATGTCTAAAAGACAGTCTCTTGGACAGCTTCCAATGGATGTTGAGGCTTACTCTAAAATATCTGATGAAGATAAGAAAGAAGATAAAAGACCTGGTTGGGAAAGATTGGGCGATGATCTGATTAATCTGGATAGAAAAGCTAAACTTAAAATTTTCTACAACGAGTTAACGTCGGATCAGAAAAAGATGTTCGATAAAGCTACCCCTGAGCAGATGGATCAGATGACGGAGATTGCTAACCAGTTTGCAGCTAAAGATCCAGAGGCACTTAGGGTATTCTCAAAATCTATTAAGAGATTTAAAACAGTTGATGCTCTAATTGATGCAGCAACATCTTATGTTACCCAATACGGTAAAGGATTTGATGAACTATTTGATAAGATACAAGAGCTTGGAGCTCAAGTTGGCGTTATGTATAACAGAGACGGATACTTCATCTTCTCGACAAGATCTCCTGATTCTATTAAAAAACTTTGCGGAGATGCCTCTTGGTGTATCGTTTCTACTTCATCTCAATTCTGGAATTATTCCGGTGGAAGAATACAATTGAATGCCTATAACTTTAATGAGCCGGTAACAAACCCTCTTTCTTTAATAGGTATGACTGTTGAGCCTTCGGGCAGAATATATGCTGCATACGACAGACCTAATAGATCTATATCTAATCTTGGATCAACATACCAAGAGGTATTGAAGAATGCAGGATTTCCAAAAGAAGCTATTGATTCAGTACAGAAAAAATTCGAAGACGAGGTAAACATTAAACTTGTTTTAGAGAAATTCTTTAAAGAGGCAGAAGGATGGAATGCTAGAAAGATTATTAATTCACTGATCTCTATCTCTAGAAGTTTGGCTAAAGGTGTTATCTCTCAGGAAGACTGGGAGCAAATATCAGGAGCAGTTTCTGAAATTATCGTTTCATCTGAGCAGATCAATAAATCAACTATCCTAGAAGCTTTCAAAGAGAATGGAATCTATTCAGAATCTGGTTGGTCAGTTTTTGACACATTAATTGGAGATGATTATAACTCATCAGATCTTAATCAGATAAAAGAAACAACTAAAGGCGGATTGGAAGATCTTAAAGAACTTGTTTATAGATACGATAAAGGACAATTTAAGCTTAAAGATACTGAGGTTCAGGATTATAAGTCAGCTCTAGACAGAAGCGATTGGATTCTATCACAATTTTCTAAAAGAGAAAAGTAATTGATGAAAAACCTTAAAGACTATAGTGGTTTTATAAACGAAGCTGTTCAGGCATCTGATACCACCAAATTCATTGCGGATCTAATACAGAAGTCTGTTGGCGGATTGGGTACAGATGAGGAGCTTCTTTCTAATGCTATATCCTCTATACCTAATCTACAGACACTGATTAAGATTAATCAAATCATGTCTTCTGATCCTAAGTCCAGCTATAAGACAGTTGGTGATGCAATAAATGGTGAGCTTGGATTTATGGATGGTCATTTTAAAAATGAAATCACTGGGCATATTAATAAGATAGGTGGATCTAAGTATCTAAAGTCAATATCTTCACCAATACCAACAGCCGACCAAATACTTAAGTCTATTATACCTAGGATAAAACAGCACGAAGGGGTTAAGCCTAAAAAGTATCTCGATACTAAGGGCATTCCTACCGTTGGCATAGGATTTAATCTAAATAGATCTGACGCAGACGCTAAGCTAAAATCGGTTGGTGCTAATCCAATAAAGGTTAAGCAGGGAAAGCAACCGCTAACAGTTCCTCAGATGGAGACTTTGTTGATAGCTGATCTAAAGGATGCAATGAAATCAGCAGGAACTTTACTACCAGGATTCTCTTCTTATCCACCACAGGTTCAAGGGGTTTTGATAGAGATGGTATTTAATATGGGAAAGAAGAGGGTTTCTGAGTTCAATAACTTTATAGCAAATCTTAGAAGTAAAAACTACCAAGAAGCATCCGCTGAAATGCTAAAATCTAAATGGAGTAAACAGGTGGGTCAGAGAGCTAAGACACTAGCTAATCTAGTAGCAACAGCTTAAACCTATTTACGTTGGGATATTATATTTATGGTATCACCAACCTTATATTGACGGGAATTGTTTTTAATAATCCTACCTGAATTCGTTTTACCGAAATAGCAAAAGTCTGTTTGCAATGTATTTATTTCGCCTGGTCTTTTGTGCCAGGAGCTATCTATAACTTCTTTTTGAACTAACATCTTACTTTTATCCACCTTATTGCATCCAATAAAGATAAACGATAATGCTATTAATATTCTAGTTTTCATATTAGCAAAAATTTATAGATGATGAAACTCTAAGCCCGTCTATTATCCTGTCGTAATATTTAGGATCATCGAAAATAGATATCCTTTCCTTCTTACTTACGTATTCTGCATCAATAACAAACCCATCCCAATTTAGTGCCATCTCAATAAATTCTTCGGTGTCTTGTTCTCCCCCGTATTCATCTACAACTCTACCGCTTCTGATGAATGCCAATAGTGTATCCTTTGAGTGATAATATTTGTCTTCGTTAAAATTCCAGCAAAACTTCCATCCTGATGATCTTTTACCCAGATGAATATTTAGTCCCTTAGTAAATTCGTCCCATGGGGATAATCTATCCCATCCATCTTCTATAGAGGAAAAAAGATCTGCCGTTTCTCCAGCATCCTCTATATTAAGTTCTGAAATCCTTTTTAATAGCAGATCATATTTACTTTTTACAATCTCCTTAGTTGGTACCCAGTAATAATTAGTTCCCATTTTTAATCCTTATAAATTCTTGTATAATTGTTTGTTTCTCCCATACCTCAGACTCAGCCCATTCCCCTCCTAGGTTATCAGTTAAGACTTTTAATGCTTCATCGTAGCTGCTGAAAAAAGCTGTAGAATCCTCTGTGATCGGGGTTTCTACAAATACCATTTTGTTGGTAACTTCTCTCCATTTAGTCCAGAATAGTAACTTGGTAAATACCTCTATTCTATAGACAGTACTGTAGTTATCAATCCCTGCTGGATTTTTTATCTCAACCTTTATTATTCTTGCCTTCACCTTTACTTTTTTTAAATGATTCCCTAAATGGCCTTATTACGTCCCACCCCATCTTTATTGAATATGCTGCAATCCCCCAGGATAAAGCAACTACTACCATGCCTATCACAAAAAATAAATTGTTCTCGGTATTAATCAGAAAAAGACCTTTCTTGTAAATTAAAACAGACAATGAAAAACAGGCGATGGGTATTATACCTGCTGTGAAATATCTTAGGAATGTTTTCATATTATTTTTGGCTAGATACCATTTTCCGATGTTCTTCGAGCATCCTATGATATCCATACGAATTCTTAGCATCATTCAGTAGTGTATTTGCTAGTGCTCCCCACATTGAAATCTCTGATGCTGTAAAAAAAGTAGATCTCTCCAACATCCTATTAGGCCATACTGTTGCGAGCGGAAATCCGCTATTGCTTCTTATTTGTATTTTTGATACCGAATCACCTTTTTCAACTACGAAAGAATATCTGTTTTTGAATGAATCTAGTGAATTTAGATCTTTCACCATTTTTAGATAAGCCTTTTTCTCAGACTTTGTTGGCCTGAATGAGAATACTAATTTTTCAGTTTGTGCATACGATGTGGTAGCTAACAACCATACAATTATTGGAAGTATAATATTTTTCATATGCATATTCTATTCGATTTTATTCGGGATTGTTTCGCTAAGCCTGTGTAATAAATTGATTATTACTGCTCCAATTTAATCGTATGATAGCTTTTCCACCTATTAATACCGGAACTATAGAGTTATTATTAGATTCAACCTCAACGTCGCAGATCCCATCATTTCTCATTATCTGGTTAATCTCTTCTGTAGATATCAATCTTAAAAAGTTACGATCCCTGTTTGCTTGGCTTCTTTCGTTACAGTAGACCAGACCTATTTCGGAAGGAAAAACTGATATTCTCTCCGGTTCAGGAGGATTCACTGAAACGATGTTTTCTCCGAATTTTTGGTCCAAATATTTCTCTAAATATAATTTAACCTCTCTGGTCCCATTGGGTAAAGCCTCGCCAAAATAGGGCATTTCCCTTTCCTCTATAACATGTATCTTACCTCTGGATTGCACAAATATACCAGGTCTAACCCTCCTATCACCAGTTGGTACTATCCTAATCCTAACTACCTCTTCCATCTTTTAAATATCGAAAATTAAATGAACTGCTTTATTTCTTTCCCCTATCGACTGGTCTATAACGCAATCCCCCCCGTTATCAAGGATCCTTCTCAGATCTGATGCTTCCATTTTTTTCAGACAGAAAGAATCTGCTATTGTAGAGAAGATTGATTTCCTTGATTTCGTTTTAATCCATCTGATTGACTCCCAAGTAGCTTCCAGTCTCATACAGCTGCTAACTTCAAGTTCTCTTTCACCGATGCTCGTTTTGATTATAACTTTACCATTCCTAACACCTTCGCATTTTAATATCCTTCCAGACCTTGGTATGTAAATATGGTCGTCCTTCATTATATCCCCGGTACTCACGAAATATGGATCTGACAGGGGATATCCAATAGAATTACCTATTGTTGATTTCCTCGACAATGATAAGTTACTTACCCTTTCTCTTTCCACCATGACTAACTTTATATTTTTTCTCATATTTCTCTTAATAATATCAAAATTAGATAAAAGAATCGTACAATAAAAATGGATATTCTAATTGGGAGCCTTCAGAATCCAGATTACCCTTCCCCAATATTCGAAAGATGGAGAATCATTCCTAGTAACGAGATATTCCCCGGTGGTTCTTGATATTAATACTTTAAGATCACCATCGCTAGATTTCTCCTTTCTATTAACTACCAGCATATCACCTGGTTTTAAACCCTCAAAGCGGTTTTTATTCTTAATCTCTAGAAAGAATGTTTCCTTTGTGTCCCTAAACAAAAGGGAGGAAGGATCAAATCTCTTTTCACCATCTAGAGTTTCAATTTCCTCAGTATCAGGGAAAGGGATTGCTTGATTACTTATTCTCATTTTTTCGGTAGAATTTTTTAACTTTCCGTGCTGGGTTATTCCTATAGATGAAGTTCTGCAGATCTCTTGCTGCTTTTTCCTCAAGAACAACTGAATCTAATGCCAGTGAATTTTTATTAAATAGGAATCCCATTGCCATTTTAAATCTTTTAATGAAACCCGCTTCTTTAACAGATCTTACCCCGTATATCGTTAGATAATAGAAATTGTCCTCCTTGTCATACTCTACTCTTAGTACGTGAGCTCCGCATTCACAATCTGTGTGTATTAATTCTTGTTTATCTGTATTCATAATGTGCAAAATTAATTTTTTAACCCGGTATTAAAAAACAAAAAAGTCCCAGTTCTAATAACTGGGACTTAGTAAGGATAAATCAATATTGGTCTAGATGTGAATAACAGCCATATCATTAATTAGATATGGCATTATAACATCGGATTCCGTTATATCAAATTCATTTTTACCGAAGGCCTCTGTACTGATAGTAGTTTCTATCTCGCAATTTCCGTCATTTTCGAAAATTCCTTGAAGAATCTTTGGACGAAGTTCTGCCCTTATGAATCTTTTTATCATAGGGTTTTCTTTAGAAGAGGTAGCAATCCATCCGATTTTTTCGGAATTTAACAAAACCTTTTTATGGTTAGGTCCCATTTCTGAATTCCCGCTCCATGATTCTGTGATGCTTGATGCTGAGCCATCTTCGTTAAGTGTTATTACAGATTCACCTACGTTAATAGGACCATCGGTAATGAATAAGAATTTTCCGTGTGCTTCGATCAGTTTCACTTTTGATTGCATTTAGTTTTGTGTTATGTTAGTCATTTAAATGTTCCGCAAAGTTAATAATTAGCCTCGAGGAGAAAAAATTTGGTAGTAAGTTATTTAATAACATTATGTTGGCAATTTTTTTAGAATTTTACCATTCTATTGTTACCATTTTTCCACCGGCTGGATCTTTGGATTCAAGTACTCCGTACCCGTTTCTAACCAGCTCTTTGATCTCGTCATCTGCAAGTCTTCTGTTGGTTGAGTCAAAAATAAAAAAGTCAATCCCGTGTTCGGATGCTTTTCTGATAATTTCATAGATTTTAACCATTCTGGAATCTAACGAGTTTGCTTTATTTGTATAGAGCCTTGCTACTTCTGCTTTCATTTTTTATCGGTATTATGAAGAATCTTATTTCTATTATAATTAAATGCAATAGAAAAACCCTCGTAGGCCTTTGTATCGTTTCTTTACCTATCTTATAAGAGTCAATACTTACGCCAAGAGTTCTTTCGGTTTTATCCCTCAAAACACCTTTTCCGAATATGCTATCCGTAACTATTTTTAGCTCATGTCTCTTTATTTTAATGCTTAGGTGTCTCAAGAAAGAATTGCTTCATCTTCTTGTAGTTCTAAACAAAATTTTATTCCCTTTAATTGGTTTCTAAGTGCAGTTATTTTTTTCCAAGCCATATCTATTTCAGAAATATGCTCTTGGCTCCATAGATCTTTAGACTCTATATGTCTAATCTCTGCATCCTCTATCCATTCTATAGTTTCCTTTATCTCTGTCTGAATATCATATACTCTAGACATTATTTCAGAATAAACCCTCATTAATACCTATACATACTGAAAGCAGAGTCATCGCAAGGAACCAGTCCTCTAATAACAGATTCTGTAGTGCACTTATTACCCCATTTCTCTATCCATTCTATAGATTTATCCCCTGTATGATAATAAATAGCCCAGTCGTGGATTACTCCTCTTTTTGCTACCCAATTAACTTCCTCTGTGTGTAAAATTGGTTCCAAGGTGGATCCCCAAGCAAAAACAGTGGATGGATCCATTGTCTTTAAATCTTCTAATGTTATTCTTTTGTCCATTTGTCCTATTTTTATGTGCACAAAGGTAATCAATCGATACGCATTTTAAAAATGAGGAATAGGTAGACACAAAAAAGGAGCTAATCTAAATTAGCTCCTTTACTATAAATTATTGCGTGAGAATTATTTCTTTTTCTCTTTACCGCCAGCTTCCTGGTAATCGTCGTGTGACAGCTTCCAGTCTTTCTGTACACTGTTTATGTAATCCTGGGTTTCTTTAAAGCTAGCCTCTGGCTTATGCTTCAAGAAATCTATTAGTTTGTTACGAATTGCAAAGTGTATTCCTGGTTTGCCCTCGTTTAATGGATTGTAGTTTTCGAATGTCTTGAGATGGTTCATTGTTAGAATTTTCTTTATATATCAGAAAGATCAAATGTTTGTCTAAACAATCTCTCAGATATTTTTTTATTTTCTAGAAGAATCCTACCGCTTCTGGTCTCTGTTACCACCATAATAGCCCCGCTATTGAATTTAATGACATCTCGGACTTGGATCAGATGCGATCCGTGGCTTCGTATGTGCCTTGCACCATACCGTTGGAGCAAAAAATTAGAAATTAAACTCTCACTATATTCGGTAGGAATTTTCAGCCAACGATTCATAAATTGTACTACCAGTGGGAATCGAACCCACACTGTCATTACTGACAACAGGATTTTAAGTCCTGCGCGTCTACCTATTCCGCCATGGTAGTAAAGAAGATTATAGTCAATTAGGGATTAATTATTTCACCGTTTTTATTAAGTATATCTCTCTTTTTCAATTCGTGCATCATTTTGATCCTTATGAACATATCCGCTGTTTTGTTGAAATCCTTTCCCGCTACCCTATTTTTACCCTCCTCATCCGATAGATAATACCCACTTTCTGGATTTTCATATTTAATTTGTATCCCTATCGAATTAGCAAAGAAAATTAATCCCGCTATTGTAGGGGCAGGAATTTTTGGCATATCGTATTCATGATACTCCAGTAGCTTCCCCCTACTTTTTCCGGATATACCCCAGAATATCGGTGACACATCATCAGTAATTCCTAGTGACTTTGCCATGATTGCTGACTCGAATGAGGCCAGCGTATCGTATTCTGGTGTTTTAATTTTCATATTAGAATCTTTTTAGTACATAAAGTTTTTTACTTGCCCTTGTGTAAGCTGTGTATTTTATTCTATCCCTCTCAACTACATTCAGGTTCATGTCAATATCATCCTCTAGAACAAAAGCATTTGTATACGTGCTCCCTTGCGATTTGTGGCAGGTTATTGAATACCCGTAGATAACATCTGCATATCTCCTCATGAAGTCGTAATACTTGATCCAGGATTTATCTGCTCCTTTTTTCTCTATAGCTTTCAATTTTAATAGATTAAGTATCTTTTTAAATTCCGTTTCACTATCCTCGTGTATGATTTCTATCCTGATTCTATTCCTATTATCGGAATCGTCGTAGTAGACAATAGATGTGTCGTAATACTTCAATTCAGATTTTAGGTGCCCTGATATTGGATCATCCGAGATCTTGATGCTTATCTTATCAGTTTTAATCTCAAATCTTTCGACTGTAAACTCCTCATTTGTATTTAGCACCACAGATGAGTCCTGAACAACCGCACTATTAGCTATCAATTTTTCACCAACCAATATCTTGGACCTTGAATCTTCAGGTCCGTAAATTATCTTTCTGCAAAGGTCGTTCATGGATGCAACTGTTTTATTCCTCCATGCTATTATCTTAACAAACTCAGGATTCGATCTAAAATCATTCGATCTTAGATACCCACCCAGTATCTCGGAAAACCCCGCTCTGACATTTGGATCGGATAGGTTAAGAAATTCTATCCCCTCGCCAGATTCATTAAGCACAGTAATTGGATCTACTGGGCTTTTAGAACTGCCGATATTTTTTCTTATTTCTAATGATGCATCAATTATATAATTCCCCGCCTTCTGCCTCATAACCTCGCTAAGTACGAGTGTTTTGATCCCATAGGCATCTGCTAGCTCATCGGTAAACGGGATGCAGTCGGGTTTACCAACTGGAGGTATTTGTGAAGGATCACCCATGCAAATGATCTTTACCTTATCCCGGAATTTCAGTATTTCGTGAAACAGGTCATCATTTAGCATAGACACCTCATCAATGATCAGCAGCTTGACCGAATTGATCTTTGGTATAGTGTTCTCATTTGGAACGAATTCCTGCTTTCCATCTGCTGTTATTTTTTCAGTTAGCCCAAGAAGCTTGTGTATCGTTTGGAAAATAACCCGTGAATCGCTTAATCCTGTACTTTTTCTTATCACTCTAACCGATTTATTAGTCGGTCCAGTGACTGCTATCTTGTACCATTTATTCTTTTCTTGGATTGTATTAAGCACATAGGAAACCAGCATGCTGATCGTATAGGTCTTACCAGTTCCAGCCCATCCTTTTAGAACATAGACGCTATCATTTGATGACGTTAAAAAGTTGCACAGTTCAGTAAATGCATCTTTTTGACCTGAGTTTAGTAAACCTAGATCTATTTTTCCCTTAACCTTCTTTTTTGCCGGCATTAATTATTATAGCTTTCTATTATTTCCCCGTTGTATGTTACTGTAATTAGTTTGGTTGGAACATTATATTCATCACATAATTTATTACAATAATCAATCTCCATCATATTAGGGGTCAAGTCTGCAATCTTCCATCTTTCAAACATATCAAGTTCTCGTTCTTCGATATTCAGTCCGAACCTTTCGGAGAATTCTTTATCGGTTTTACATTTGTCGATGAATTCTTCTTTTGTTAGTAATTGTCCTTTACTATTAATATAGTCTTTCGGTGGGTTAGATTTTTTCATCGGGAAATTATTCTTGAAATTCTTATAAGCATCATCAATAATCTGATTGTATCTTTCTTTATTCATAAACTTCAATCGTTTTGTTGTTGTCGGGTGCTTGTGGCATTAACCGGCGAAGGTATCCC
>Ga0247723_1002358_pt1 | contig 10138 bp, 13 predicted proteins | sample MSEWelMarce5H_FC_FD_189079 | JGI IMG/M metagenome (GOLD analysis project Ga0247723, IMG submission 189079) | Subsurface sediment microbial communities from gas well in West Virginia, United States - MSEEL Well Study Marcellus 5H_FC | ecosystem: Environmental > Terrestrial > Deep subsurface >...
GCCGCTAATGCTCTTGAAACTAAAACTCTAATAAAAACTACAGTGGAAAAGGAATCAGCCCTCAAAGGGGCTTTTTTGGTTTCTAAGGAGAAAATGTTAGAGAAGTACGAAAATGCTCATAACTTAAGTGATGGGCAGTTGGTTGAACTATTAAAGACGGTAGGCTTCAAAGGAAAGGCTTTACGATCTGCATGTGCAATCGCCAAGGCTGAATCTAATGGTCGCCCACTTGCTTTTAATGGCAACCTAAAAACTGGAGATAGTTCATATGGAATGTTTCAAATAAACATGATCGGTGAATTGGGTCCAGATCGCAGGGAGAAGTTTGATTTAAGTTCAAACGCTGAGTTATTTAACCCAGTTACAAATGCACAGGTGGCGCTTCACATGACAAAGAGCGGAACAGATTGGTCATCATGGTCATCCCTAAACGGGACACGGTATCACGAGTGGTACAACAAGTATCCATGTAAAGCATAAAATTTAATAAAAAGCCCCATTGGATTTTGTCCTTTGGGGTTTTATTATTTTAAAGATTAAATAAAAATATAAAACAGTAAACCTATATAAAAGGAGTAATAAATGAATAAAATAGTATTTAAAGCAAGAAGTAGAACAGAATCATTAATACAACCAAGACCATATCCAGCATCTGAAGCAATTCCAGACTGGTGGAGAAACATGGCTCCTTATGATAAATCACCAGACAATCCAGATGGCAAAAAAATTTTAGTAAGGAATAGAATATCAAATGCAACATTTAAAAAATGTGCACCATTGTTAGATGGAATTACCTCTGGGTATATCATACCACTTTGGTCTGATGTTCAAGTTACTCAAGAACGACCAATTCCTTTGATTACTTGGCGTGCTCAACATGATATATTTCAACTACATGGAATGTCTTCTTTAGAAATTCCAACACCACCAGGGTACTTGCCTGTGGTATTCAAATATTTAAATGCTTGGATTCCTATTACTCCTCCAGGTTATTCTACAATGATAACATCCCCCGTAGGTTATCAAAACCTTCCATTTAAAACAATTCCAGCAATTGTTGATACTGATAAGTCTACACTAGAACTTCTTTTCCCAATGTGGGTAAACGAAAATTTTGAAGGTATCGTTGAAAAAGGAACACCGTTAGTACAACTAACCCCCTTTAAAAGAGATTCTTGGAAGGCTGAGTTTGATACCTATGAAGATGATGAATACCGACAAGTAGTTGAAGAGAAAAACTTTAATTCTACTCTTGTTAACCATTATATTAAGAAACACTGGTCTAAAAAATCTTATAAATAAATAATATTAAAAAAAAGACCCCCCTTGCTTTTGGCTTGGGGGGTTTTTATTTATTTTAAGTTTTTAAACTATTTATTCTACTATATCCCAAGTTTGATCTTCTTCATTCCACTTATAAAAATTTTCATCATCAGGCTTAGGAGTAGGCGCTTCCCACAAATACGTTTCTGCATTTTTTGTCCAAGATGGGAACGGTTGTGGGGCATAAAACCCTATTCCATCAAAGTGATATCCAATTCCTGCATAATTTTTATGAATAGGAAACTTTCCACCTGAGTGAACTCCTCCATGAGTGTTATATGAGGTTTGAACCCATTCTCCACCTAGATTTTGTTCACACCAGTCTGGTCCATCAGCCACAATTACTTGTGTGACAATTCCATCTTCTACTTTTGCATAGTGACCCATTATTCTTTATCCTTTTCTCCGTAAAGTATTACGGTATTTAGTAATTGTACTTCTCTTTTTGTAACTATCCCGCCTTTTTCATCTAATTCTTTTTTAGCATCTTCTTCATTAGTTCCAATTACATGAACTAACATCTTTACCTCGTAACTAAAGCATTGTGTTTCTTTATTTTCTTTAATTTGTGTTACAGTATTTTTAGCCATTTACATTCTCCTTTTTATGCTAGGTATCTAACAATAACAATACCAGAACCACCATTACCCGCAGCAACTACTGTTCCAGGTGAGGTAATGTAGCCGCTTCCGCCACCACCACCACCAGAAAATGCTAAACCATCAGCACCAACAGTTACAGTAGATGATGAGTAAGCGCCATTTCCACCACCACCGTTACCGCCTGTGTTTGTGCTAGGCGCATAAGTTGACCAACCACCACCACCGCCGCCGCCTGCATACCAAACTGTTCCAGAAATGTTTTGACCAGTTCCAGTTGCTAATCCCCATGCAGAATAGGTAGATACACCGTTGCCTCCTGTACCGCCAGCAGTTGGAGAGGCAGCACCACCTGAAGCACCTGCTCCACCTCCGCCACCACCTGGTGAAAGAGTTGCGTTGTTTCCGCCACCACCAGCGTTACCTTGACCTGAAGGAGAAGCAGCACCACCAGAAGTTGCAGCAGCGCCACCACCACCACCACCAGAACCACCAGAATTGCCAGCGTTACCACTGCCACCACTAGTTGATGAACCACCACCGCCACCGCCAGTAGAAACAGTTAAAGATGCAAACTGTGAATCGCTACCGTTAGATCCGTTCGTAGTACTTTGTGAACGAATACCTCCTGCGCCAACGGTAACTGTGTGATTTATTGCAGTTAAAGATTGGGATGTAAAAGCACGCAAGCCACCAGCACCGCCACCACCGCCTGAACCACCTCCAGCATAGTAACCACCACCGCCACCGCCTGCAATCACTAGTATGTCTGCAGTAATAGATTCAGTAGGTGCAAAAGTTCCTGAAGTAGTAAACGTATGGTAGTAATAGCCTCCCGATAAAATTACTACTCCACCTGTTGCTTTTGCTCCAGAAGGAATATTGTTTGAACGCAAAATTCCTGAAGATGTAAACGTGTGATAAGTATAGCCACCCGTAGTTACAACAGTTCCACCTTGGGCAAGTTGAGAGCCTGGATAGCGAACGATAGCAATACCTGAACCGCCATTTGCACCAGCACCGAGGTATTGTGAAGAACCGCCACCACCACCAGTATTAGGTGTGCCGTTTGTTTTAGCATTTACGTTTGTACCAGCAACGCTTGTTGAGTAGTCAGATTTACCGCCACCGCCAAGACCGCCTGAAGGGTTTGTATTATTAGTAGACACACCGCCAGCACCGCCAGCAAAGTAATAATTTCCTCCTGATAATTGTCCTGTACTAGTTGCAGCGCCCATAGCGTTAATCGTTGCGTCAGTCCACCCGATACCACCAGTACCACCTGTGTAACCACTTGCATTACCACCTGCACCGCCAGCACCACCGCCACCACCGCCTGCGTTTGTGTATGGTCCGTTTTCTGTAGGCTCTGCATTACCGCCAGCATTACCTTTACCTGTGCCACCATCGTTACTGGTCTGTGTTGCTGCACCACCTGGGGGACCAGGAATACCACGTCCTGAACCACCAGCACCTGAACCACCCGCTCTTACTGCGGAACCACCACCAAAAGCAGTCATAGCACCGAACAAGGAGTTAGTTCCATTAAAGTCTGATGTTCCACCTGCGCCTACAACAACTGAGTAAGTTGTACTAACATTTAAACTTGTACCATACTTGTAAATCAGACCGCCAGCACCGCCACCGCCGTTACCGTTCCAGTTATTTGAACTTTGACCACCGCCGCCGCCAGCGACAACTAAGATATCAGCAGTAATAGTGTTGTTGGGAGTTACAGAATTTGAAGAAGAGGAAACAGCACCAGTAGCAGTTGAGTTACCACCACGAATAGTAAAAGTGTATTCAGTTTGAGTAACAAAAGTTCCAGTAACAGTTCTTGGGGAAGACGTACCAGCGTTTGTAGAAATATCTCCAACGCTAGGAGTAGCAGCAACTGTATAAGAAGTAGGTGAGCCACCAGTAGCGGCTGCTGTAAATGGGACAGAAACCGTTGTTCCGTTAGTTACAGTTACGGTACCGATTGTAGGAGCATCAGGGACATCAGAAATAGCAGTACCAGCCTTGGTAATGCCTGACGTATTTGCTCTCTTTATATTAGCCATTTTACCATTATACCATTTCTAAACGGGGTTTTTATAATAAATATAAAAACCTATTTTTAACATATTAACTAAACTGGATATCTAACAATAACAATACCAGATCCACCCGTTTTATTTTCTCCAGATGCGCCACCGCCTGTATTAATTACCCCATTTGCGCCAAGATGATTCCTTGTAGTACCTCTTCCACCGCCAAAACCGCCATCTCCTGGATCAATATCGCCAACACCTGCACCACCACCAGCGTAATAAACAGTTCCACCAACATTTTCACCAGTACCAGTTGCTAGTCCCCAAGCAGAATAAGCAGATGAACCATTACCACCATTACCAGTTACAGATGTGTCACCATTTGTACCTGCCGCACCTGCTCCACCACCGCCACCAGTGCCATAGTTAGGAGCAAAGCCAGCATTGTAGCCGCCAGCATTACCTTGACCTGATACTGGTGAACTGCTTGAAGTACTTTGAAAAGCACCACCACCACCTGAACCACCTGTTCTACCATTTTGAGTTGCAAATCTTGCTCCTGAACCACCACCACCCTTAACCAGTGTTAAAGAACCAAATTGAGAATCATTGCCGTCATTGCCTTGTGCTGAAGATGTTGAGGAGCCAGTTCCACCAGCGCCTACTGTTACTGTATAATTTTGAACAGTTAATGATTGCGAATTAAATCCAAGAAGTCCTCCAGCACCACCTCCTCCAGGGAAATTAGTAGATGTTCCTCCACCACCAGCAACAACTAACATTTCAGCAGTTAATGATTGGGTTGGAGCAAACGTTCCAGAAGTATTAAAAACGTGATACCAATGAGTATTACTCTTATAAATAGAGCCACCAGTTGCTTTAGCCTCAGAAGTACCTGATGTAGCAAAAGTTCCTGAATTAGTAAATGTGTGAATTGTATTTCCGCCTGATGTTGTTATGGTTCCACCAGTTGCTTTTTGTGTAGTGCCCGAATAACTAATTATTACAATGCCTGAACCACCTGCACCGCTTCGACCAGTATATGCACCACCGCCACCACCGCCAGTATTGGCTGTTCCAGAAGTACCGCCGCCTGCTCCACCGCCGCCTGCTCCACCAGAGCCGTTGCCATTAGCACCAGCGCCGCCACCGCCACCGCCATAAGTTACAGATGAACCTGAAATTGCTACGGCAACTCCATCTCCTCCTGGTCTTGTAGTACTACTTCCATTACCCGCTGCACCAGCACCTCCACCGCCACCACCTGTGCCAGATGTATTTCCTTGACCACCTGCAAAACCTTGGTTAGTTATACCAATACCAAAACTTTCACTATTTCTACCTCCACCACCAGAGCCACCGCTTGTTGGTGATTTTTCTCCATTTATATCATCTCCAGCACCTCCACCACCGCCAGTAGAAATTATTGCACCAAATCGACTATTATTTCCTATATTTCCTGCTTGGGAAGCACCAGTAGTTGCTGCACCACCAGAACCAACCGTGACAGTATAGTTATCACCTATATTAACAGTTACTGATGATTCTACAGTTCCACCGCCACCAGTTGAAGTAACTGTTGAACGAACTCCACCTGCTCCACCACCACCTGCAGAGTTTCTACCGCCAGCAGTACTACCTTCTCCACCTGATCCTCCACCAGCAACAACAAGATAGTTAACAGAGAATGGACTAAATTGATTTGGTGTTACAGAGTTAGAAGAAGATGAGGCAGGACCTGTACCAGTAGAGTTAACACCACGTATTGTAAAAGTATACTCGGTCTGACTAACAAATGTACCAGTTACAGTTCTGGGTGAACTTGTTCCAGCATTTGTAGATATATCTCCAACAGAAGGAGTAGCAGTAACTAAATATGATGTTGGGCTTCCACCCGTTGTAGCAGCGGTAAATGGAACAGAAACACTCGTACTACCAATTACAGTTACAGTACCAATAGTCGGGGTATCAGGAACATCGCTGACCTCCGTAATAGCATTAGATCCATCTGGAGTACCTTCAATGCGTTCGTCTTGTGCTCTACGAATACTCATATATTTACCTCATCCCAAGATAATGTAGACTCATTCCAAGAATATGGTTTTCCTACTGGCATTTCAATAGGTGCAAACCAATTACATGTTGTTTCATCTAAAGTCCAAGAAGGATAAGGTTGTGGTGGGATAAAAGCATCACGAGTTTCATCATAAATATAACCAATTCCAGCATAATTTTTTCTAAATCCATTTGTTGCAGCGTTATAAGATGTTCTTACACATTTTTGATTTCGGTAATTGCCGTACCACTGTTCTGTTGTTAAACCATCAAGAAGCATTGTTTCATCTTTTCCAGTGATAACCTCTGTCACAATATTATTTTCATCTAAAAAAGCGTAGTGTGCCATTATACTGTTACCGTTCCTGTTCCTGCTGTAAATGTATAAACACGATAACCAGATCGTGAAGTTGTACTTACTGAATATGTAAGTCCTGCACCAATAGAAGTAAGTGCTGCGCTAGAAGTTGGATAAGCAATAATAACAACTCCAGAACCACCATTTGCTCCGGCTGAGTTTGGACTTGAATAGTTTACTGTACCACCAGCACCACCACCAGTGTTTGCAGTTCCAGCAACACCAGGGATAGTTGTCTGAACATTTGCTGCGTAACCACCAGCACCACCACCACCAGAACCTCCTGAAGATGTATATGAAGGACCACCGCCCTGCATTGAAGAGCCACCGCCGCCTCCAGCATAAGTTACAGATGAACCAGTAATTGAAGATGCTGAGCCAGCACCTCCATCTCCTCCACGAGTATATTCATTAGGAACACCTTGAAAAGTTGCAACACCACCTACGGCTCCTGCACCACCACCACCACCTGCTGGATACTTTGCTGCTGAAGTTCCGTTAACACCATTTCCACCATTATTGCCTTGTGAAGGAGAAGTTGATGGAGTATTTCCAGCACCACCTAAACCAAAAGTAGGACCGTCACCATTACCACCACCACCTGAACCGCCACTTGGTGCTGTACGTACTTGTGCAGATCCACCACCGCCTCCACCAGCAGAAGTAATTGTACTTAAAACACTATTGATACCGTTATTTCCTGGGCTGTTTGTTCCATATGCAATACCAGCACCACCTGCACCTACTGTTACAGTAAAAGAACCTGTTAGGTTAAATGAAGTTCCAGTTCTAAAACCACCTGCACCACCACCACCGCCATAATAACTAGCAGATCCACCACCGCCAGCAACAACGAGGTAATCAGCAGTAATGCTAGGAGTTGTTGCAGTAACGCTATTTGATGCTGCTGATGCTGCACTTGTTCCTGTTGAATTTCCTGCAGTTATTGTAAAGGTATAAGATGTTCCATCACTTAGTCCACTGACTGTTACTGGAGAAGATGATGATGTGCCAGTAATTGATCCTGGGCTTGAAGTTGCTGTATAAGTTGTTACTGTCCCGCCAGTTGTTGCTGGTGTAAATGTAATAGATGCTGTAAGCCCTGATCCTGTTGCTGTTCCAATTGTTGGTCTATCTGGAACGTCAGAAATAGGCGTAATGCCTGGCATTAATGTTTTGTTATTTACGCTGGCTAAGATAGTCATATTTTTATATGCCTATCCTAATTAACTAATTTCAGAACCGTATGCGGAAAATGACATTGTTGCACTTGAACCAAAGATACGAATTCTATCTCCTGTTGCAAGTGTTAAACCAACTGTGAGAATAGTTGTATCAGATGCTGCAACTGTTGCTCCATAAACAATAAAGTGTTTTGCTGTTGCAGATGATCCTGCGTCTGCTGATGGCTGCACTGCAATACGATATGTCGCTGAAGATGCTGCTTGGTTTGTGATTACAATAGATGATACTACTGTTGAGGTCGCCGACGGAACTGTGTAAAGAGTTGCTTCAGTTGTAGCACCTGCTGTTGCTGTTGCCACCTGACCTAAAATTTTATATGCTGTAGGCATTTATATGACCTCCTTGTGATTATATTGTACCATATTTACATACCGCCAAGTAAAAAGATATCTGGCAAAGATGCACTTCCACTACCGCCTTCGCCCCAAGCAGGAACACCGCTTGTGACCTTAAGAACTTGACCCTCTGAACCAATGCCCAATCTTGCAGGGGTATTAGAACCTGAAGCATAAATAATATCACCAGTAGTGGTAGTTAATGTATTATTTATTACCTGACTCAATAAGGCTACTGTGCCTGTTGTATCAGGAAAGGTAATCGTTCTGTCTGCTGTTGGATTTGTAACGGTTAGTGTTGTTTCAAATGCATCAGCACTTGATCCTTCAAAAATAATGCTTGAATCAGATAGGCTTAGTCCAGAAACGATTGGTGAGGTAAGGGTTTTATTTGTTAGTGTAGTTGTACTTGTTGAAGTAACATAATCTGAAGTAATAGCAGTAATTTGAGTTTGAAGGTTTGTTATTGTATAAGCAATAGAAGGATTAATAAGATTTGCTGGGTTTGTTTCTGCAGTATCAAAAGTATATGAGCCATAGTGATATGCTCTTAGAGCAGCCTGGATATCTGCGGCATCCGCATATCCTGGAATCTTTGTTGGGACTAATACACCAATACTTTCAACTGCCATATATCACCTCATTAGAATTATATCATAAAGTATACAGTTTAAGACTCTTCGTCTGCTGCAACAATTGATATAAATAAATGTGTTGTCACCTCTCCTGTTAAAAGTGCCCAGTCTCCATATGGACCAGAGTCTACATCGCTTCTATGCTCTACTGCCTTGAAGTTAATTACTAGGTCATCCCCTGCACCTGCAAGTGCTGGAATAGACATTGATGAGGCAATTGGATTATCATGAGCAATGCTGTATTGAACGTTAAAATTAGCGGCAGTTAAAGGAGTTCCCGTAACAGTAACAATATCTGCAATAGGAATAACTACTTGACCTTCTCCCGCTGCATATGTTGTTAAATGATTTTCTGAATAAATGGTTGGGTTAATTTCAAGAATTTGAATCCATGTGTTTCCACCAGGCTCTGATACATATTGGTATAAATATCCATAGTCTGTTCCTGGAGATGTATTAATATAAAGATCGTTTAGAAGTGGAGTCTGACCAATTTCTACAATATTTGGATCTCCAACGCCAACGAATACTTGACTACCACGAGTTCCAGATGGTCCAATATCTACAAGAACCTCTACCGTGCTTGGTGGACCTAAAACTGTTACATCGTCATTAGACAATAAAACTTCAGGCATTAGACAGCACCTGTAATATCATCAGTAACTGTAATTGAACCAGTCAATACTGTTAAAATAACATCTGGTGTTGGTGTTGTATCTGTAATCTGAACGTCATAAACATATGTACCTGCTGCAAGCGTTCTTCCAACTGCAGGAGTAATTGTACAGGTAATAATATCTGTTGTTGCATTTACTGTTGCAGTTCCAACATACTGTGTACCAGTTGAACCACGACGATTTGCAATTGTAAAAGTTGCACTATAGTTTGTCAAGTCATATGCAGAACCATTTGAAGTTTTTGGACGAATTACAAACTCTGCTGTGTCACCACGATAGTAACTAAAATTGTATGTTCCTGGGAATGCCATTATAACTCCTGTACCTTATAAGTAACATCATCAACCTTTACGATAGGTGGCAGGGTATCAGTTTTAGATGTAATAGCAATTATAATATCTGTTGGAATACTCATAGACTACCTCCTGGAGAAACATCTCCTATAACAGTAATTGTACCAATAATCGGAGTCCAAACAGTATCTTCTCCAGCACCACTACCTGCTTCAATAATAACCTGTAAATCAAAAGGTAGTTCTGCTACCACAGATTTGTATGATGATCCCCAGTTAAGTGTGAGTGAGGCTGGAGCCTTAATCATTACCGAATGACCCTCAGACTCTGTTATAAGTTCATCTAGAACATCCCCGTTGACATCATAGGCTGTAGCCTTGTAGGTCCATCCAGTGCAATCAAATCCTGTGGTCTCGTCTAATTCAAAAAAGTCGACAAATAGTTGGGCTGTGTCTCCACGGACAACGTTCCATTTTACGCTTATCGGGTTAGCGCCATATTTTTGGATTGTAGAGGTACACATAATAATTGATTATACCATAAAAAAGGATTAATCCCTAGGCGCAGTGGGGTGGGGTAGAGAGC
>Ga0247723_1002359_pt1 | contig 10138 bp, 9 predicted proteins | sample MSEWelMarce5H_FC_FD_189079 | JGI IMG/M metagenome (GOLD analysis project Ga0247723, IMG submission 189079) | Subsurface sediment microbial communities from gas well in West Virginia, United States - MSEEL Well Study Marcellus 5H_FC | ecosystem: Environmental > Terrestrial > Deep subsurface > Rock...
TGTATGAGGACTTGTAGCGCATGCCGTCCATAAAACGTCTTAGGTCTAACAATTGTTTACCAGAAATCTTTCCCTTCCCTTTTTTAATTATGTTTGCAAAAGCTTGTGCTGTTTCTCCAACCTCACCAGAACCGATTTTTAAATAGTCATCAGCAATGTCGTCGAGTGTTGATACTAGGTTGTTTAACTTCCCACCGGTCAGGGCTATCTTCTTATTTCTAACGGCCCTTAATGCCTTGAGTTCTAGGTCGACTGTGTCCTCCATAACCTTTGTCGCCATTGTATCAAGAGAGCCCTTTAATCCCCTATCTAATGCCTGTTTTGCCAGAGTTTCATTTATTGCCCCGTTCTTGATTAAACCGCTCTCTAGTGCCTGTGCATATTTTTCAGGGTCTGACTTAGCTAGTTTGGATAGTGTGCCAGTCTTATACTCACTCTTAAGAGCATTTAATTCTGTTTTAAAAATCCTTGAATAAAGTTTTTCTGGTATCTTAACGCTCTTTACTGTCTGTCCGACACCACTAACTCCCGCCCTTAGGATACCTCCAGTAAGAGCGGCACCAGCAGCCTGTTTAACATCCCCGCCAGTTTGAGCCAAAGTAACACCACCGGCACCAAGCCCTTCCATTCCGGCCTTACCAAGGAATGAAGTGGCAATCTTTGCCTTCGGTCCAAGTTTAGAACCAGCAATTACCAAGTCCAGTGCTTTATTGGCCTTAGCCAATTTAGATGCTGGGATAAAGAATTCTGCTACCTGCTCTATTCCTTTACCTATTTTTTCTGCGGTATTTTTGGCCTGTAGTGTGGTATCTTGCAGCTCCTGCCCGTAATCTGCACCCCCCTTAAAGAAGTCACCAGCCTGACCTGGAAGTTTGCTAAAGGCTTTAGATGCTAACTGTCCAAGTCCGACAACGGTTGAGCCAATTCCCTTTGCCGCGCCAGTTAGTACCCCAGTATAAGCGTCAAGTCCTTTCCTTAGGATGCCTTTCTCTGTCCCAGTCTGCACCTGGGATTGTTTTGAAACGCTTTTGTAGGAACCTGATGGCAGATTCTTGATATTTAGTGGTTTGTATGAACCCTCTTTTAAGTCTTTGATATTCATGGCTACGTTTAATTAAGCCTCTGTCATGTCGCCGTTCTCGTCAACATTATAAATCTTGCCGTTATATTCTATTTGAGATGGAACATCTTGGCCAGCGGAACCTGAGTTTAAATCGTATGTTTTCTCAAATCCGCCAGTGTATCTATTCCAAACCTCGCCAAGTCCGACCGCACTCGCCTGTGATGCAAAGTCTTGTTCCGAACGCTTCGCTCCGTCGTTGATGACAGTTACAATAGACTCTGCCGCATCAGCCATCTGTTTGATTACCTCTGGTCGCACAATCTGTCCATTGGTGATTTGCTGTGCGTAGTTTGAGATTTGTCCAACCTTGGAGTCGATAGAGTTTACTAAGGATAGTTCCCCCTCTCTTACTGCTGATTGATAAGTGTCCAGAGCTTGGATATATGAGTAGGCTAGGTTCAACTGCAAAGCGCCGTTCTTAGGATTAGCCCGCACCTGTTTAATTGAGTCGGTCAACACGGGGGTTCTGTTTGATGCGGCAACAAGTGGAGATTTTCTGTATTGACCAGCGATAGAGTTCAACATTGAAGCTTGGCTAGTTGTCAAACCAGCAAAAGCCCCGTCAGAGGTCTTAATAATTTGACCCTGTAAATTAGCCAAATCATCTTTAAATGTCGGAGACGATGGGTCAAGACGTAATATCTTAGAAGCAACACCAGACTGACCAGACGCATTGGCATCGTTGACGGCAGCGGTCTGCAACCCCTGTCTGTAATTGAGTTCTTCTATTGTCGAATTAATATTTGTCTGTGCCTCAAACTTTTCACTTTCGGTCATGTCGTTTTGGTATATCCCAACCAGTGTTTCATAACTCTTTAGTTGCTCAGCTATGGGTTCATACTTGGCCTTAATTGCAGTATCAACGATAGCATTGGCAGTTTCCAAATCCCCCAAAGCCACAGCTTTTTGGATAGCCAAGTCGGCTAGTTGCTCGTCTCTTTCTTTGGCGATTCTTTGAGTCTCAATCTGAACTCCACCAGCCAAAGACCCCGATGCGTTTTTCTGCACCTCTCTTATCTGTTTTTCATAAGCCCTAGTTGTTGTAAGTATTTCAGAGTTGACCTTGTTCACAGCTTTTGTCTTGCCTTCTATGTCTTGTTTCTCCTGTAAATCAAGTGTCTCTTGTGCCCTGCCCCCAGCTTGTTCTGTTAACCCTAGGTATTTACTTACAGCATCCTCTTTTGGCTTGGCCGCTTCCTTGATGTCCATGTCCGCTTGCTCTGAGGTCTTACCGCCTATAATAGTCAGCTTACTTCCCTCAGTGTTGATTGGTGGCGGGGTGGTTGAATTAATCGTCTTTGTTTTTGAGATGTCCTCTGGGCTAACCGGCGAAGTTGTGTCGGTTTGTATTGGTGGTTGGCTGAATGCCGCAAATGTCTTGTCGTACTGAGCTTGCTGTACTGGGGTTAAGCCAGTAGAAGTCTTTGGGGGAGTAGTCGTAGTTGAAGAAATTGGAGCGGTTGAAGAAGAAGGTTGTGGGTTTAAAGCCGCTGGTCCAGACGCAATGGTCGTGGATTTTGAAGTCTGAAAGGTTGGAAGCTTATAAGGGCTTGTGGCGGTATTGAGTATATCTTTTAGAATTGCCATAGATTTATTGATTATAACACACTTTAATTATTTTGTAAACTATCTAGAGGCTGGCAAGACGAATTTGTTGTCTATCTTAAGGTCCTCAATCTTAGTGCCTAGGCCACGGAGCTCTACTTTAAGCTGTATAAACTTACCAGTCACTCCCAAAGACTCAGCGATGTATCCGTCGCTTGAGTTGGTCGAGTCTATGGTATAGAACTTGGTCCAGTTTCTGAAGATAAAAGTTGCAACATCGCCAGTAATGTAGTTGTCAAAGGTTTCGTCTATCGTGATAGTGTATGTGCCAGAGTTGTTTACAATGGTGGTTATGTGAGCAATTAATCCTGCCCCAGCCCCATCCAAAAACTCCACTTCGTCTCCAACGACAGCACTAGAGAGGTCGGTCTGAGTTGCAGTAAATGTTGTTGTAGATGTCCAAGTTGCTCTCCACGCAGAATTTTGAGTGTCGATGGTGTGTCTCATATCGTCAACCAGTCTGTACTTGATAATAATCTTGTCTAATTCTGAGGCAAAAGGAGAGAACTTCAAACTAAGCAAGTTAAAGGAGTCCGTTATGTCTTCTGAGAAAATCTTTGGAGTTATGAAATAACCTCTTGCCTCCACAGATGCGGTAGTTGTTCCAAGAGCTGCATTGTCGCCAGTCAGTGTTCTCTGGTCTACTTCGGCTCCCCAAATTACATCTGTTCCATATTGAGGTTTATCGGTTGGCCTATCTATAATACATAGAGACATTACTCTGTCATTCCAAAATGTTCCATAGTCTATATTTGGGAAGAACACCAATGTCTGTGCTGCATTACCAGTTCCCGTTAGGTCAATAGGGGTTGCCGCAACCGCTAGCGCCTTAGTAGAGGCCAGCTGGATATGTGTCGCGTCAATTTTAATTACAAAATATTTTGTATCGTCAGTTAAGCCTGCCAGAGCAGTTCCTCCATTGGCTCTGTAGTAAACCTCTGTGCCAGTCACTAAAGCTGGAGAGGCAACCGTTATCTGATTAGTTGTTGTGTTTACTGCTGAGGTGTTTATGGTCTGGATGTCTACAAGCGAACCAGACAGAGAATATCTGTGGTGTAGCCCGACTTTTTCGTCATAACACCAGATTCCTTCTGGCTGGTTAAGCATTCTTGCCCCAGCATTTTCTGAGTCGCAGAACAATATGTACAGCAGGTCCCCGTTAGATTTCATTACATTTTTGTAAATGTTTGTGCTTGAGTAGTCGCTGACAGACCTGTCTGTATAAAACACAGGAAAGGCATCAAGTGACTCAAAGCCACCACCAGTAAAGCGGAGTAACTCCCCTTGTCCTGTCAAACAGACAATAGCTCCTTTGTGAACACACAGGCTGAATATTATGTTTGAGTCTACTTCGTATGCTTGTTGTGCCGCTGAGCCTGAGCCGTTCCAGACATACAGGAAGGCGTGACCCCCGTAAACATTTTGAGTGGCAACATAAAGATTTTGGTTCAAGTAGCAAATAGACGTAATTTGGAAGTCTGCGGGGATTGTCAAAGTCGTGATGAGGCCGGCGGTTCCTGAAGTGGCAGTAATGGGCGAAGAGATTAGTTTAACTGTGTTGACGTTTGCGATTGCCAAGGCGGACAGGCTTATAAAGTTTGCCATCGGGTGCTGACCGTCTGCAGTTAGAGTAATGTTTGTATCTGTCCACGTTTCTGCTACTGGGTCATAATAATCAACGTCCGTGTCTTGTGAGACAACCATCAGTCCGCCGAAGAACACAGCATCAGACTCAATGTCCCCCACGGGCACACCCGCTGTCGCAACTTGTGTTGGATAAGTAGAAAGAATTTTCTCATCTACACTAAAAGCGTCATCCCAGGTTATTGCAAAAAAGCCGTAGTCTTCACTAAAAAGTATTGCCGCAGGATTGTCGAAATCAGCATCGACACTGGCTCTCATTGCTAGTCGTGGAGAATTAGACAGTTTCAGATATCCCTCGCTGTCGAAGTTAATGTTCTTCGTCACGGAAATATTGCCATACAGGTCTGAACTGTTTGACTGTGACCACTGCTTTGTTTGTGAAGGTAAGTTTATCATTTGTTTTTTGTTATGCGGTTGCTGTTGGTAACATGTTATTTAATATTAGTTTAATTTAGTTGATGTCCCCGTCTTGTTTCTCCAATAAATGTCTCCTGTGGCGTCCATATACAGAAGCCCGTTTTGATTCTGAGAACCAGCCGTTACCCCAACCCCGAATCTAATTCCGCCAGCTGTTCCTTCTTGTGTATAAAATCTTTGGTTTATAGTGTCGGCAGAACCATAGAAGACGGGTGCGTAAATAAAGAAAGAGCCACCGTTTGTGGTTGCACCCCATGTGCCAGTTATAGTCACCACGGTAGATGTGTTTGAGGCTATCGTGCGGCTTTCAACAAAAGTCCCGCTTGAGTCGAATATGTTTATCAATGCCCCGGCTAACTCGTCAGTGACAAAAGAATATCCAGATATGGTCACCGTGTTTCCTCCAGAAGAAACGCTTACAGAAGAACCCTCGAATGGCGAGACTAAAGGGGTTCTCATGGTTGTTAAAAATGATTGTAGGGAGGTGTTTCTCGGCTGGTGTATAAAGTTCATCTGCATAAGGTCAGCCTTGTTAACAAGACCAGTTCGTCCATCATCCTTTCCTGTAGACACAGAGTATACAACCTGTTCAGTTGAAAGGCCCAGGTTTGATACTGGTTGTGAGCCCTGACTACCAAGCCCCACCTGTAAAGATTGGTCTGTATCCAGCTTTATGTTTTTTCTTAATACGTTAGTACCGTCAAGACCATCATGCTGGTGTTTACCAAAATTAGCTTCTAGCGTTTTGAGGCGAGTTTCTAGTTGCCGTATTTTATTATTTAAATCTTGTTCGGTCATTAGCTTTTTGTTTGATTAGTCCACGTAGACGCACTCTTGCTTGAATTGCTGAAGCTCGACGCATTCTTTGTCTGATTGGTCCAGATACCAATTCGGAGGGTCGGAGCATAATTGGTCAGGGTTATGGAGCCTAGAGGGGGGCTTACAGTTACCGGGTTTACAAAGGTGAATGTTGGTGCGTAACCTGTAAGGGTTATAGAACCAAGAGGAGGCGCAACTGATATAGATAGACATACAGAGGGAAGGCTTGTTGAGAAGACTGGTGTATTCAAAGCTGTCAGAGTAAAACCATTCCCTGAGTTATCTGTATAGGCATCATCAAGAAGCCACTCTGCAGACAAACTTGCCGTAGCACCAAGCACTCCACAGGCATTGTCTTGTATCTCTGTCACGCTTCTTGCTGCCCCCTTCCACAGCCTAACCAGAGATATTTGTCCATCCCAGCCATCAGTTCCGTCAGCACGCTCTGCGCCAATGGTTAGAGCAGAGGCACCATTGAATGGAGTTGCCAAGCCAGAACCGCCTCCAGAAGATACCCCATTAAAATAAAAGGTGACTGTTCCCGCGGAAACAGAGACTGCAACGTGATACCAAGTGGCTGTGGATATTGTTAATGAGCTTGAAGATACAGACGAAGCCCCACCAGCAACGCCGTTGGCATCGGTTACCATTTGCAGTGTGTACGTTCCTCCAGTGTTGTTTAGACGAAAAACATACGAGCGGTTATCGCCTGCGGTCTGCCACTTACCAACAATCGCATGATTAGTCCCGTCGGATGGCAACGACTCGGCATTTACCCAAGCTTCTATTGTAAATGTACTCGAGAAATCAAAAGCAGTGTTGTCTGCCACATAGGCGCACTGGGTTGAGCTTTTCTCTATGTCTAATGACTTGGTAAGTCCGTATGCCATTTTATTTGTCGTTTATTACCTCCATCCAGTCGTAGTTTCTCCACGTGTCTGGTCCTACTGACTTAGACATCGTGTAATGTTTTCCACCTACTTCTTTATAAAAAACTATTTGATAGCCAATACCATCAGGGCCTGAATACTCATGTATTTCATAATCAATATCGCCGTCTCTCCTCCTGGAAACTTGTCGGTACTTGTTGGTTTTAGTGGACTCCTGTTCTGCCTTGAGAGTATCTACAAGAACTTTTTTGTCGGTAAGTTCTTTGTCCATATTAAGCTATACTTACTATGCCGCTTGCGTTCCAAGTGATAGTGAATGTCTGGCTAGATGGCGACTGGTTTGCATCAAAATCGATGTAGAACATTAAAGGAGAAGTCCCTGGAGTTCCCGTCGATTTATAGACAATTCCGTATCTTGCGGTAAAGGTAGCCGAAGACCACGAGGTGTCGGCCGCGTCAAAGACTCCTGAGGTAACGGTAGGAGAGGTTATTGTCGCACCTCCTGCGGTATACCCACCAGTTGTCGCCAGCTCATTCGTGATGTCGTCAAAAAAGTTATGGGCCGCTGATGGAGTATAAGAGGATGACACAAGGGCAACCTTTAGAGTGTCGCTTGTGACATCAATCGTACCTTTGTGTAAATCGTCTTTGTATGAGTTGTAAAAGTTTATTGTGACTGCCATGTTGTTGTTTGTTTATTAATTACCTGCCGTCTATTAATCTTCCGTACATTGTTGGTCTCTCGTCTTTGTTTCTCTTGGCATAGAATTCTGGGATGATTTCCTCTTCATATTTGGCAATCTCATTTCTGATAGAAACATAGTTTTCTAATCTCTTGTCACGAGCATAAGGCTCGGCCATTTTGAGGGCAATGTACTTATGGAACAAGGTCGGTACACCCGGCACTTTACCCGTGTCAGTAGAGGCGAAGTAGCTTGCGTCTCTTTGGTAGGAAATACGTAGACCGTTCGTTGAGTTGTAGTCTGGAGCTGGATATAGAAGAATCGAAGCACCAACTTTGTCATAGTAAAGAGGAGTGCCGTCTGTCTCAAAAGTCACGTCCAGTGGGACGGTAACGTCATTTCTGTCTATTGGTAATAGTTCTTTGAAGACACCATCAGCATCTTTACACTCCACCTTTAAAATCTTCAACATCTCAATGTCAAAGGTATAGTCAGTCTGAGAGTTTACCAGGTTGGTTGTGCCGACTGGCAAGTCGGTGTGGTTTGTATCGTCGAACTGCCACCGGTCGTCTGAATTTAGGGCGATGGATACAAAATCAGACAAGGCTGAATTAGCACGTCGGGCCTTTGCCGTTAGCGGGTAACTGGTAGTTGTTGAACTACAAATATCGTCTACTTCCTGACATAGCCCAAGTTTTGTGGTTGTGTCGTTAAAAACCATTTAGTTATAATTAAACTTATATAGTCTATTATAACACGTAGAAGACTACAAATCAAGCATTTTGTCAACTGTCTCAGAAATATCCCCAGAAGAGTATTGCCACGTATCCTTTATTTGGTTATAAGCATTGTCTGCCAGTGTCTTTCGTAGTTCCTTATCGAGTATTAGTTTCTCGAGTTTAGCCTCCCATTCGTTGTTTCTAGCAAGTAGCCCAGTCTTTCCGTCAATAATTGTCTTCCTGCCCTTTAATTGCATAAAGTACGGATAAACGCGTGAGGCAACGGTGGGAATCTTAACGGCAGAGTATTCTAGCCATTTGATGTGTGACTTGGAGCGAGTAAAGGCTGTGTCCACAAGAGGACAGATTCCGATGTCCCACTTCTGTTCTGCTAGGTACTGTGGGTATTCTTTAAAGGTGGGTGTGGCTGGGAGTAGCTTAATTCTCTCTAGTCCTGAATTATCGAAACCTGCGTAGCCAAAAGTTTCCTTAATCTTGTCCTTACCGACTGAACCAATCATCTCAAGATATAACTGCGGATACTTCTTCATTAGTCTGGCAATCGCGGGTAGACACATCTGTAAATCATCCTGGTGAGAGTTAGAGCCCGTGTAGCCGATGACGATTTTGTCTGGGTCTGTTTCTGCCTTAGTAAATTCCCAGTCCTTTATGTCGTTCATATTGGGAATCACGTAAATTGGTTTAGTCATTCCGTGAACGGATTTGATATGAGCGGCAATTCTTTCTTTTAGTGGTTCAGTTGATACTGTAATAGCATCAGCGAATGACAGAATAGTAGAAAGCATAGCTCGGTCTCTCTTGGTCTTCTTAAATCGGTCATACAATAAATTACTTTCTGGAACGTCTAGATAGTTGTCATCAATATCGACAATAAACTTCTTGCCGTGTTTCTTAGCGTGGTAAATAATCGCGGCACCAACTTTGTCATCACAGAAATAACTTGTCCAGAAGACATCGTGTTCTTTGAAGACGGTGTCCCACTGGGACTCAAGTGTATCACCATAGTTTATGATTTCTTTTCCGACGACCTTAACTTCGTGGTTTTTAATTTGTTCTGATACTTTGATGGTTCTATAATAGCCAATTCCACCATACGTGTTCTGCTTCTTTCTTTCTGGAGTAAAGCACCAGTCGCTAAAATTCATTAGTATCTTCATTATCTTGTGTGGTTATGTGTTTTAATGCTGAAGTCACCTGACTGCTTGATTGCGGTTGTCGGTGACGTGCTGATAAAATAATCGTCAATGATGTTTACTCTTAATCCAACTCTGTCTGCCGCGAACATAAAACTAATCTGGTCTCGACGAGAATACCTGGAGTATTCTGCCCACCATGTATTATTAAAGTTCTCAATCTCTGGGGTGTGTCTACGAATGATAATCCCACACTCAGCTAATCCCTTGTGTTTTGCGAAACCGAGGTCTTCGTAAGCTTTAGCCTGTTCGATGATTATCTCTGGGTCATCTAGTTTTAGTTTCGCGCAGGTCATTGCTTCATCAAAAATACAGTCACGGACAGGGTGTCTGAAAACAGCAATATCGTAATCTTTCAGGTATTTGTCAATGATAGTTTCAGGTGAAACATTTAGAGTGATGTTACCGTCAATGTAGATGCTGAACTCAGAGTTGATGTACGTGTGAGCAAGTATCTTTGACGCTCGTGAGTTACGTCTTGGGTCTGTGAACTTGTCGTAAGTACAGATATTCAGTACGCCCTCGACTGGTGTGTCTTTGTCATTATTTAAAGATGTGTAGACTGTGATGTTAGATAATTCCATTGTACTTTTTATGATATGTTGCCCACCCGAACGTGTCTGTCTTCTTGTGACATTCCCCACACAGGGTTCTCCCGTTGTCTATACTGAGCCTTAGTTCTGGGTATATTGCAAATGGTTTAATGTGGTCGGCCTGAAGGTTACCCCCTTTTGGCCTTTTGCAAAACCGACAGGTATAGTTGTCTCTTTTAAATACGGCCTCTCTCCACAACTTATAATCCATGGACGACCTTATTTTTGCGTGTATGCTTGTCACCCCACCCCTCCAAAGACTTGAGCGTGAACCAGAATTGGCAACCCCAATCTTTCTCCTTGTCTCTGCGCTCCTTCTAACGCCTCTTGCCGATGGCGGCATTGTACCGAGGTTTCTGTGAGTAACCCTCATTTTATCTTTCGTCTCCTTGCTGTGTTTTTTGCCGTACATATAGTGTTTGGCCCCAGAC
>Ga0247723_1002360_pt1 | contig 10137 bp, 20 predicted proteins | sample MSEWelMarce5H_FC_FD_189079 | JGI IMG/M metagenome (GOLD analysis project Ga0247723, IMG submission 189079) | Subsurface sediment microbial communities from gas well in West Virginia, United States - MSEEL Well Study Marcellus 5H_FC | ecosystem: Environmental > Terrestrial > Deep subsurface >...
CAGATGTTCAGCCCTGAGTTTTACAGGGTTGCCAGATCAAAATTCTTTGCATAACACGAAACGAAAAAAGCGGCTTTGCCGGTTGAGCCATCCCTCAATCAACCGGCGTTTTTCCATGACCCCCCCGCCCTCATTTCCTGTGGAACTTTCTAAGACCTTCAAAAGGTCTGATTTGCCTCTTTTCGACGGATTTATGAAAAAATTAGAGGAAACTCCAATGGAAATGTCGTCTACCCTGACGGTGGGTGGGTCTGTGGATTCAAAAAAAATTCAGCCGCGTTGGATTGTTCCTCATGCTCACCGTCTATTTTTTGCGTTTTCTAAAGAAACTTTTAGGTGTCCTGAATGGCCTGTACCCAGGGGGGTTGGAAATGGAAGTCTGGTCTTATTTTTTCCTGTGGAAAAACCTGAGTGGAAAAACAGTAACTCGGAGCTTCATATTAAATTCTCGCATTATGAAGTCAAGGTCAAAAAAACCCAGATTGAGATTTTGAATCTCGTGGAGCATAAGCGACCTTACTCGGTCGAGCAGAATCTCAGCCATGATGGTATAAAGGCTCGTGTTCGTGAAGTTAAGAGAGAGAAGCAACGACAGACCCTTGGTTTTTTGAGGGGCTTAATAGGTCAATATGGTGGGAAAAGCGATTGTCAGATTCTCAAGGAACTCGTCGATATAAAATATTTTGACGATAGGATGATTCCTTTGACTCCTCTTGGGCAGACGTGGTTCAAGAAAGATATTAAGCGCGCTTACCCTGATGAGCATAACGTCGAGCCTTTGACGTGGGATGCAGCGGAAAATCTTGTATCGAATATGACCTTAAGGGATTATGCACCTGCGATAGCAGATGAGCAACGTGTGATGAATGAGCGCCTTTCTGCTATTGAGAGTAAACTATCTTCTTTTTCTTCGGAGCGAAGGCGTGAGGTTTTAGTTAAGCCTGCCCCTGATGCTTCTGAACGTGAGTGGGCGCGTTATTGGGTTGATCGTGCTTTTTCTGGGGTGAGATTTTGAATTACTCTTCATATCCGATATTGGTTCCGAATAGAAGGATAAGTAGTTTTTCTCGCTCTACAAAATATTTTTCCGTTTTTCTGCATTGCATCGATCTTTTCGGGCCTTCAAAAAGTTTGAGGACTCTGGCTTGTTCGAGTTCTGCTATTGCTTTTGCTCGAAAATATTTTTCTGCTTTCATTGCATCATTGTATTTTTGCTCTTCTGGGTCTATTGGGCGTTTCATGTCGCTAGGGGTGTTTTCACTCTATAAAAAAGCTTCGAGGTGTCTCTAATGGGTATTGGGTCGGTTGCGGATTTTGCAGAGCGTATGGAGGCGCATGAGCGTTCTAGGGCTAAGTCTGAGGGTATTTCTGAGTGTACTCGTCAGGAGATTTTAGCTAGGCATGAGTTAAGCAGTCCGGCTTATTTGAATGGTAGCAATGAGAAGCGGCGCGATATTCGGGCTGTCGCTTATTCTCGAAAGCTGGCGAGTTTTAACCCGAATTGTGAGCTTTGCCATATGAAGGACGACTGCGGGAAGAAGCACAGGGAGGAATGTTGAGATGGAAGGAGAATCAGGAAATTTCGAGTATGAGTTCTGGGAATGCCTCTGTTGTGGAGCTGCAAACTCTTCCAGTTCTGAATTTTGCGGGGCGTGTGGTCAAAGATGAGGGTGCTTAATTTATATGCGGGTATAGGCGGGAATCGCAAGCTCTGGCCTAGTGACTGCCAGGTCGTGGCGGTTGAGCATGATCGGGAAATTGCAGCTGTGTATAAATCCTTGTTCCCTCAAGATGAGGTAATTGTAGCTGATGCTCATCAGTACTTGCTCGATCACTTCAAGGAATTTGATTTTATATGGAGTAGTCCTCCTTGTCCTAGCCACTCAAGAACTAATTTTTTTTTAGATGGGCGGGGTGTCAACAGATTTCCTGATATGACTTTGTACCAAGAGATTATTTTCCTCAAGCATTTTTTCAAAGGGAGATGGGTCGTTGAAAATGTTGTTCCTTATTATAAACCTTTGATTGAGCCTAGTGGGATTGTAGGCAGACATTTTTTCTGGGCTAACTTTCCAATCAAAGGAAAAGGTAATCTAAACGGCTTCCAGGAACAGCGCATCGCAAATGTAAATTCTAACTCGAACAGATTCGGCTTCCAACTTCTAAATGTCGAATCAAAAAAAAAGAGGGTGATGCTGAGAAACCTAGTGGACCCGCAGATAGGCCGTTCTATATTCGACTTTGCGTTCACCACGGAAAGACAAGAGGTGCTACATGGGGATTGTTAAGCATAAAGAAGATCTGATGGTTAAGCGGGCTACTGATGGCACGTTTGAATCTAAACAGATTTTAGATGATGAGGAGCAGCAAGAGGAAAAGGAGAGTAGGGATAAGATCAGCGTTAGTCTTGACCAGGTGAGCAGGGCACGTCTGGAGGAGATTAAGGCGGCTTGGGATATTAAGAGCGATAGCAAGGCGCTTAAGTTGGCTTTGGAGATTGGAAGAAATGCCATCTTTGCTCTGTTGAGTGCCGAAACGATACGCAAGCTTTCCGATAGAACAAGGGTCAGGGCTAGTGGCGGCCATTTTCTTGTAGAGGGGTGTCCGGATGAAAAAGTGCCATAGATTCGTGCTTTACCGGATTGAGACGCGTCAAAATTTTCTTATGCAGCTTTTCGGGTATGAGGAGCGCAGAAACTGGCATATCTGCAAGAAATGCGGCTGTTATCAAATATCGGAGTGGCGGTTATGTCGTTGATTGAATTTTACTTAAGAGCTAAATATGTCTGGAATAGGGGCAATTCTCATGTAGCCTTTCCAAAGAGCGTTATTGAGTTTGTCCTATTGATGTACTTGGTGCTTAAGGCTGATGGTTCGAGTCTTGTTTTTTGGATTCCGGCTATTTGCGCTTTGATTTTGTTTTCAGTCTTTGCGCTTGGATTTCTTGATTTGTATTTCAAGATTGCAGATCGAGAAAATAGCATGACGAACCAAAACAATCCTGAGTTAATGACTATTGTGAGGGGTGTACCTTGGAAGAAGAAGTAATACGGAGATGTGAGAAGTTAGAAGCTCGCATGACTGCTCTTGAAAAGCAGATGCAGAAATTTGCTGTGGCTGGTGTGACTGATGGATGTTCGAATATTTGATTTTTTTATAATGCCTGTTAAGATGGCTCTGCAAAGAATCAAGCTTGAAGATTGTGAGATTGAAGATGCTGAAGTTAGAGCGGCGTTTTACTTGTTCTGTGAATCGATCGATGAAGAAGCCTCTTGGGATGCGGGGCTTAAGATGCAATGCAAAAAAGCTGTTCTGATTGCGGCCTCTAAATTCGGAAGCGATAACGCATACTGTGAGCAGGGAAAGCGCGTCATGCGGCGTTTTCTTAAAAAAGTTGAAAGGGAGGGTTTGTTCAAATGATGGATTTACGTTTAATCTTAGATGTTGCTGTGGTGATGTCTGCCTGTGCGATGGTCATTCAGGAATTTTTGCTCTGGCGGGAAGTTCGAAAGGCAAATCAGAATTTTATCCAGGTCAGGGATACCTTGCAGGAAAATTTCAAGAAGCTTGAGCCTTTGTTCAAAGCCCTGCAGAAAGCTCAGCCTGTGCTTGAGATTGTGAATATGGCGCTGGATTTGTTCAGGAATAAGAAGAAAAGAAAATGATGTTGTGCGAAGTGTGCGGGATTAATGGAAAAGGCAGGGTGATGAAGGTTTCGGGTATTGTGATGCGGCTTTCTCCTCGGTCAAAGGGCGGAGATATTGCTATGTGTCGGTCCTGTCGATCTAATCCTTTCCTGCATGACTTTGACAATACTATCCGGATTAATGTTAAGGGGAAATGCAGTATAGTTCGGCTTTCCCGAAATGCAACAATAGAAGCTATGCAAGAGGTGCAAAAGATATGTCTGAAAAAGCAGTTTATTCAAAGTATGAGTGTGTCAAGTGCGGTCATAGACAGGTTGCCAAAGCGGAAACTCCCAGATGTAGCAAATGCGGCAGTACTAGGCTTAACCCTGTGAAGGAGATTATCAAGGCAGAGGCAAAGAAGGTTATAGAACAGAAGGTTGCTGAAAAGGTACAGCAAAAAGAGCCTGAAAAGCCCGCCAACATTCCCCCCATTGATGCCATGGCATCTGTGGAGTTGGATGAGTCGGAAATCAATGAGATAGAGCGCGATTTTTGGAGGTAGATGTCTGGATGAGTGAATACACGAAATTTCTGAAAAAGTACAAAAAAAAGCTTCCTAAAGGGGAAAAGTTTGATCCTGCAAAGGCTAAGATTGCATGGAGTGAGGAAAAAAGTAAGAAAGCGCAATTTTCCGCAGTTCCAGAACCAAGCCCTGATTATGTTCAAGCCCCTGTTGAGGTAGAAAGCCCTGTTGGGTTTACTTATGTCTCAGATAGGAAGGAAGAGACAACGAAAGAAGCCCCTGAAGATGAAAAGGTCGTCCATGCTCAAGCTGAAGTAATGCCGCCGGACGGTGAGACTAAAAAGTTTCTTAAGAAAGTGTGCGATGCGGCTTATCCTTTGATCGATAGATTGGCGGGTACGGACTTAAAGAATGCGCCTGAAGAGTTTAAAGAAATTCTGGTCGATAGCGGGGCGGAATGTCTTAAGGATTTGCCGGGTAATGAGAAAATCGGCAAGAATGGAAAATATGCCTTGCTCGCGCTTGCGGTTGCGGGTCTTGCTGGGTTTGGATATCTTAGTTATGTGGAAAAACAGCGGAAAAATGCGTCCTCTCAAGCTCAAAACCAATCTGAGAATGTTCGTAGCCAGTAAGACCCAGATGGGAAAAACAACGTGGATTAAGCGCGTTGTTTTGCCTCGTCTTCCTGCTTACCTAGTTTGGGATTTGAAAAAGCAGTATGGGGGTCATGGTGTAGTCGTGCATGATCTCAAAGGTCTTGAGGATGCTTTAAGCGCAAATTGCTGTAAAATTATTTTTCAGCCTCTTCTTATTACTGATACTGCCTTTGAGGAATTGTGCGAATTTATTTTTTTTCATCTGCGGGGTTTCACGTTCATTATAGAGGAGGTTCACCAGGTCGTTTCTAAGCACAAGATAGGGTTCTACTTCAAGCAACTTCTTACTGTGTGCATGGGTGAGCCTTATTTTATTGGGATTATTGCAATTAGCCAGCGGTGCGCAAACGTGCATAATGACATTATCGGAAGCTCTGGTATTGTGGTTTGCTTCAAAATGTTTTTACCTTGTGATGCCGAAGCTATTGGGGTGATTCCAGCTAATGATATTCTTGCATTAGAGCCGTATGCCTGTCTGATTTATAATGAGGATGAGCGGGATAATCCGATTGATTGTTGGCCTCCGTTGCCTAAAATAACGTAATTTTCCGCTATTTTCCGCCACTTCTTTTTTGTGTAATGTGACCTAATTCTAAGGCTCATGAGCTTACTTAACAAAATCAAAACTAAAGTACCTAGTATGAAAACGGCATTCTGGATCGTGGGCTTGTCAGCGGCGACATTCTACGTAATTCCGAAGGTTACACCGATAGTTAAGGCTGGCGTTGATGCCGCCAAAAAAAAGCTTTCTAAGTAGAGGATTGAGCGAATATGGGAAAAACAAAAAATCACATGATTGTGCAAGAAACTATCACGATGTCAACAGTAGAGCAGGACGGAAAAGAGACCGTCGTTCCTAACTATGGGGACATTCAGGGATTCATGTTTCAGATCACTGCAAGTGCGACAGGAACTTTAACAACTGCGTCAGATCTTTGTAATGCGATTGCAAAAGTCAACATCGTTGACAAGGCAGGAAATGATCTCACGCAAAACATAAGGGGTCAAGACCTCCCGCTTCTGGAAAGGTACAGGCTCAAGGGCAGAAACAGAACCTTGACAGATGTATCTGGTAGCGCGCAGACTCAGAGCTTCTTCTTACCTCTAAATATTGAGACTGAGAGGCAGGATGTAAAGATCAAAGTCACGTGTGCGACTTACGGCGCAATGGCGGCTAGCGGCGCAACAGGTGGTTCATTGACATACAAGGTTTTTGCTGTCTATGAAGACCCAAGCCCAAGCCTTGTGACTGAGAAGATTCAGCGAATTCAAGTTCCACTTGTGCAGGGAGATAACACTCTCACTTACTTGTTGCCTCAGGGTAAACAGGTCAATGGTGTTCTTTGGACTGCAACGGAAGCCTACATTGATACAATCAAGTTCAGTGGCGATGGTCAGAAAGAGCTTGATAACTGCAATGCGGCATTCTTCGCCCAAGAAGATGAAATGGCTCTTGTTGATGGTCACGTATCAGGTCAGTTCAGCCTGTATATGTCGGCTTTCCTATCAAGCCCGAAAGTGGTTTGGGACTATAAGACCACCACAGCAGACACAGCTCAAGTATTCCTGATAACTCAGGCATAAGTTGAGTGAGTTTGCAAATTTTTTGTCTTTTTTTTTTTTTCAAAATCATTTTTTTAAATAATGGAGGATAAAGCCCGATGGATCAATTTTTCGACTGCTCTGATGTTCTCACAGTAGATAACACTGCGTACGATTATGCAACACCAGATTATAGGTTGGTGATTCCTCCTCCCGATCAATATCTTATGATTGGTCAGATTGCCATTGCGGGCGATTCTAACTTTTTTTCAAACGGCAGGATGCAGATAAGAATTAACGGTCGAAGCGTGACTGCAAAAGCAGGATCGCAAGCAGAAGTTCACGTACTGACATTCGCCACCTTCGAATCTAAATCACAGGATTTTCTTTTTGTCGAGCCAAATCACAGCATAGAGATAAATGCACGGGTAACTGGCGGATCGGCTCAAGCTCAATTTATGGTAACAGGGACGCTGTTAAGCAGAGATGAGTTCGAGAGGCGCAGGAAAGCTTATTTGGAGGGTAGATAGATGGGTTTTCTTGGCGTTGAATGGGAGATAAAAAACAATAGCTGGGGCATTCCTCAACTTGTGCCGAAGGGCTTTAGTCCTGATAAAACGGCTCTGGGAAATGTTGCGTCGTCTGCGGCTGTGTCTGTTTCAAATGTCTTGCCTAGTCCGTCCAAGATTGGAGAGAGTATCGGGGCTATTATTGCATCACCCATCAAGGGCGCTGTGAATGAGTTGTGGAAGCCTGCTCTTATTATGTTGGGTATCGCGGCGGGCGGTGTTGCTCTCTATTATGTCGTTTCAAATTCAAACGCTAAGGTGTTGAAAAGTGCATCTGGCGTCATTAAGAAGGTGTCTTTATGAATAAATCAACTAAAAAAATTTTGATTGCTTCAAGTTGTGTCGCAGTTGCGGCGGGTGCTTTGTATTTTGCTATTCCTAGAGTTAAGGCTCGGGTAGATGCTTTTGCGGATGATCTTAAGAAAGATATTAAGGCGCAGATTGAGCAAGCCGCGGCGATTGGTACGACAAATAATGCGTTACAATCTGCTCTAGTTCAGGCACAAGAACAAAAAAAAGTAAGTCAGGCGGCCATAGCTAAAGCTTCGGCGGCGGCTGAGAGCTTTAAGGCTAATCCATCGGTGAGAACGGGTCTTGATGTTATCAACACGTTCTGGCAAAATGGAGTTCAGCTTCCCAGAACAAGCCAGACCCTTAAGGTCTTGGGAACTAATGATACGATCGCTCTGCTTGCAAATGGGAATACTGCGCGGGTGACTGTTGCGCCTGTTGCACGGGATGCTAACGGTCAAACTGCGATGGATCGCATGATCGCAGATAATAAGAGAAAAAGCGGGATGGCATAAACATGGGATTTTCAGCCAGTAGTTTGTCTATTGATAATAGTACTCTGAAATTTGATGAGGAGGGCAAGGTTTATGTTAATGAGGATGCTCTCGGATTCAATGTTAGAAGTATTGCAGAGCATGAGATTGAACTTATTGAGCTACAAGCAAACGCAACCGTAACACCATTTACACACGACGATTTGATAAGTGATACTTTTAGCGACAGCAACGGATATAATAATTCTGTGCAGACTGCATCGAGCACAGCGGATTATGATTCTGTGAACAAAAAATACTTTTTGCAGACTATAACAACTCTGCCGACTATTTCACAATCTGGTTCTCCTGCTTCTAATAAGAGCGGTCAGAAAATCACGATGAAAGTGAATGGTACTTTAAAAAAAATAACGAAGGTGGCTGTAAGCTCAGTGACAAAGGCTTATTTGTATGCTTCAGATGCTAGTACTGAATTGGCCTCTGCTTCATTTTCTGGCAATGATGCTGTGTTTAATTATGCTCTTGTTAGTGGAACTACGTATTGGTTGTTTGTAGATCAGGAAGGAGCGGCGTATACAGATAAATATCAGGGTAGTCTTACTTTTCCTTTAACATATTCTGCCTTTAATGTGATTCAAGCCAGAGATGCGGCGCTCAATCTGGCGACTACTGCGGTTTATGCTATTCAAAGTGTGACGCTGGATAGGGGTGCAGTGATTGATGTTTCTTTAGGAACTATAACTGGTACAGTAATTGCAACTGAGCTTGTTTGTAATTGTCCAAATAGAGAAACAGGCGACAACGTGACATATAAGCTCAAGAATGCGACGCAGAGCGACGATGCACTGGTGATCAATGCAAAAAGCGACTTAGTCAACCTGACGACAAACCCGACGGGTATAGAAATTCAGCTCTCGCCTAAATCAAGTAGTCCATCAGCTGGCGTTCCAAGCGTAAAATCCTATTGCTTAAAAATCTGGAAGGCGTGAATATGAACAAAGAAAAACCTAATCCAAGAAAAGCAGAAGTTCAGGCTAAAGTGGCAAAGATCGATGATGCGAAGAACCTTCAGGAGCTTAAGGATGCTTTGAAAGAGGTCTTGGGGCTGATCTAAAATGAAAAATCCATTTCAGGAGAATAAGTTTGAGATCGTGTATAATCTCGTTAATGCGGGGTTGGCTGGTTTGTTGGTTCTCGTGGGACAGCTTGTCAATGGCGGCATTAGCCCTAATGGGCTGCTGGCTGCTTTGGGCACTGCATTTCTGGTTTGTTTGATTCAATTTCAGGATTACTGGAATACTCAGAAGAAAGAGTATTCTTGTCGTCGAAATAAGAAAGGCTGTTCAAAAAAAAGCTTTTCTGCTTTATTTAAAAGTCATATCGGGGAATCCCTTACCCAAATGCCCTGTTTATGATAGCTTGCCCTTCGATTTGAATTCTCATCCCTCTAATGTATCGGAGGGTATGCTTCATTTCTACGTGTCCTAAGTAGTCTTGGACAAAAACTGCATCCCGCCCGCTTGCCTCGTAGAGTTTGTAGGCGCAGTAGTGTTTGAGTGTGTGCATGCTGATTCTGTAAAGTGGCTTTCCGGTTTGTGTTATGTGATACGGTTTGTCGTAACCGTGTTTTCGTCGGAATTGCTTAAAGAAGTCTCTGAATGTGCTTGTCAGTAGGTGCGGGTTTTTGCTCGTGCGATCTGGTGGGAACAGGTAGTTTTCTTTAAATCGGTGTTGGTTGCGTTTGATGTATGTTCTCAAGATTTTTTGTAAAATTCGAGGGATGAGCTTATTTTGTAAGATTCCGGTTTTTTTATCAACGTAAACGAGGCGGGTTGTGTTTTCTTGAACGTTATCTGTTTTGAGTGCGGTCGCGTCGCTTACTCTAAGTCCGCCGTATGCGCAAGTGAACAGGCAAGCCCTGAAAGGCTCGCTCTGTCTTGCTTCTACGTCGTGCTTGATCTGGCAAAATTCTCGATCAAGTAAATATTTTATGTACTTTGTTTCTTTGTTTCTTCTTTTCTTTTTCTTTGCATTCACGTTGAAAAACCCCCTTTGTTTTGGGCGTCCTCAACCTCTTCTTTTTAGTCTGATGTTTGCATTTCTGGGATTATTTCGGAGAACTGGAAAGAATTAAGCGGCTGTTCGAAATCGTCCCAACTACACTTTAGCCCCGTTTTGTGTGTTGTTTGGTCTTGAGTTTTAAGTCTTCCGATTTCTTCGAAAAGTCTGTATCTCAATTCCATTTTAGCCACTTGATATGGTTCTAATTCTGCATACTCTGGCTTCATGCGTTGCACTTGAGCCACTAAAGAGCGTTCAACCTTGTCTAACTCCATTTGTACTCTTTGTTTCGTTCTTGGTCTTGCCATGGTTACAAATGTATTCAAACCTTCTATTTAATTGTTTCTATGGTGATAAACGAAACCTTTATAT
>Ga0247723_1002361_pt1 | contig 10136 bp, 16 predicted proteins | sample MSEWelMarce5H_FC_FD_189079 | JGI IMG/M metagenome (GOLD analysis project Ga0247723, IMG submission 189079) | Subsurface sediment microbial communities from gas well in West Virginia, United States - MSEEL Well Study Marcellus 5H_FC | ecosystem: Environmental > Terrestrial > Deep subsurface >...
CAATTCATGCACGCTTTTTGGGTCAGACGGGTGGATGCTTTACACTCAATGAGCCACTTGGGCACCGGCCGCCTTCAAAATGTTCATGCATTTGCGCGCGTACTCGCGCGGCTCGTCCCAACCCATCTTCGTCTTGAGGCAAGCCATGAGCTTCGGGTCGTGGACGTTGGCACCCATCTTGATGAGAATCTTCATGTTCCAATCATCGCGCTCCTCTGCGCACACCAACAGTCCTGCGTTACGTACCCATGGGGTCTGGATGGCGAACATCTTGCCGAAATCGGCATCAGGGATCAGCTGAGACACCTTGTACAGAGCCTTGGCAACCTCGTACGGAATCTTAGGGTTTTCCAGGTCCAGCTCGTTGTCGTAGGACAAGATACGCATCAGAGAGTCCCTTTCCTGGGGAGTGACATCGCTGATTATCCCTCGGCTCCGACACCAGATGGTCACACCCATCTCCTGACCGGGGAGAAACTTGACAATCTTGTGGTTTCCTGAGCGAGGCATGGTAACGTACAAGTCCCAGATAGAGCTCGACTTGCGAATGGGCTTTTGAGCGCCAAACACATAGGTGGAGTAGGTGGCCATTTTTTGAAGGGGGCTTGGCGGGCGTGGGTGGCGGGTCGGACGGAGGGACTACCTAGACAGGATTGATACACGCTTTTTGTTTCAGACGGGTGGATGCTTTACATATGCGGCGCGTCATCTGCGTTCGAGGGCTGGGGGATGGGAGGCTGTCGGCCACTGAAGCGGCGGGCTGCATCCATACAGTAGTGGACGTTCAGGTCGTAGTCGGCGGCAGGTGCATCAGCGAGGGAGCGGAGCATGGTGTTGAGTATGACTCCGGCGAAGGTTGCCATATTAGTAGTCATGTTGGTGGAGACTGACCGGAGAGCAACACAGGTCGAGGACCCAGAGGTGAAGAGCAGAGCGTAGACAGTCGAGGCGCAGTGGTGGTAGTAGAGCATCTCTGCTAGATAACGGACAATGTGCAGAAGGCCAATGAGACCACAGAGAACACAAAGGCGCGTAATAGCCCCCATTGTGGAAGGGTGGTGATGGATTGTTTTCTGAAAATCTCAACCACCTCGGGCCCTAGGTCAATTTCCTGCACGCTTTTTGGTCCTGACACCCGAACCAGACGACGAGTAGTTGGCTCGCGGAACCACACGCTGTTGGGAGGTGGCGGAGGCGGGAGGGTCTCCAGCACCAGCCTGACCTGCTTCATAGAACGGAAGCGCTTGCCCTCCGGAGAGTAGTAGTACTTGTCGATGCGACCCGCCGTCTTACCGCTCTTGCGGGTGCGGGTCGTCATCTTCCATCCGGAGGGGAGGGTGAAGGCGGACATTTTGGTTTTGACTTGGAGAGACGGCGCAGTGGGGGGCCTGGGGCTATTTCGTGCACGCTTTTTGGTCCAGACCCCAGGGCCAGAAGACGCAGGCGCACTCGTTCCTGTCAGGTGTCTCTAAGAACGTTCCGTACTCGTCTATATCCCTGGGGACCCCGTAGTCGTGCTGAAACGGTGACCTGCCTTCCTCGCAACGCTCGTACACTGGTTTAGCTTGCTTATTTCCCATTGGACGGGGGCCTGGGACGCAGGGGCTATGTACAAATCATGCACGCTTTTTGGTCTAGACCTCGTCGGCGTGGTCGTAAGTGGGCCCCCCAGTCTGATTCTCAGCCCCGAACTCAAAGCCGCCAGTCCACTGCTCCTCCTCGTGCAGGAGGTTGAACAGGTCATTCATTTCAGCGCGGTGCATCTGGTTACGGCGGTTGAGCGACAGCTCATAGTACCTTACTAGAGCATCCTCCTCGATGTCACCAGGTGTGTAGGTCCCATCGTAGTCGATGTCCAGGAAGTTGGTCCGGACAAACTCTGCCATAAACTTGTACATCGAGGGCGTCACCCCCTCTCCGGCAAAGTCCTCAAAGACCGAATAAGTCCAGGTGAATACTGGCTCCTTGCAGTCATCCTCCCAGAGGCACAGGAGACCGGTCGAGTTGTATGCCAGGATCATTTTTGTTAAAGGTGCCAAACTGATCGGGAGACCCACCTATGGTGGTTTTGTGCACGAATTTTACTTTCAAGGAAAGTCGGTCCGAAGGACCGAGTCTGCGCCAGCTCGAAACATCACGTCCTTCGGACGTGCTTCCGTTTAAAAGATAGAATCGTAACTATAGTAATGAAGAGCCTCATTCTGGACGTTGATGGTGTTCTCGTGCGCGATCGTCTGCTTATGGAGCATGTCAAGTCGAATGCAGTAAACTACGTTCGCTCAAAGCTACCAACCGCCCCTGATCCAGCCAGGATAAACCGTCTGCTATACGCCAAGTATGGCCATACAGCCACCGGTCTCAGTCAGGCTTTCGGCTTTGAAGTCTCTGATTTTAACGAAAAGGTGTACGACAAGCGTCTGATCGACCATCTCTGGTCTATTCTGTCCGGTAACGAGTTTCAGGAAGAGGCTGAGGTCATACACGAGATTGCAAAGAGCGGTTGGGAAGTGACTCTGTTTAGTAATTCACCGCTTGTATGGACTCTGCCGGTCCGGTCAGCCATCAGTGATGATGTTAAGATAGCACTCGACGGCCAGTTCTGCAAACCGGACATTCGGGCTTACATGTCGTTCGACAACAAAAAGACACATCTCTTTGTGGATGACAAGGAGATGAATCTGAGGTCTACAAAGTACATTAAAAACTGGGTCCCAGTAATGTACACTGAAAACAAGGGGAACGAATATTTATCAGTTTCGTCCATCTGGGAGCTTGCTCTCCTTACTAACACGATTAACGAGTACGGGTTTGACAGCCTTTACATCTGAAGGAGTTTTCTTGTGTGGTGGAACGTAGCGGGACTCTTCCTGGACACGCTCCTCTTCGTCGATATCGGCCCATGATTTCTTCATTACACTAGTGTTTGATAACCGCCTTAAGTGGCTTCTTGACGACAGTCGACTTCTTTTTGTCCGGAGGCCAGAGGCGATCGAATTCTTCTTGAATCTCCTTTTTGTGCGCCTTGTTCCAGATGTGCTTGTCGATCACCTTGTTCACCTTGTCGTTCGGGAAGCCGAAGGACTGGAGAGCCTCCACATACTTGCGCAGAGGTGGCCTCTTGCCCTTGTCAAAGTAGTCCTTCTGGATCGCCATCATCTTTGTATCAATGTTGAAGCTTACGGCCCCATCGACCACCTTGAGAACAATCCGGATCCCACCCGACCAAGGGTACTCGTCGACGACAAGCTTTTTTACGTGCATCTTCTGTTCTGGGTCAGGACCGACCAGCAGATTCACACTTTCGAGATAGGCTGGATCCATCCGCTGCTCGTCTGATAGCTCACTCCGAGCTCGCAGCCAGGCGTACTGCTTAGGATACATAATCTCTTTGGTAGACGGCTTCCGAGGCGGCAGGGGGATGTTGTGCGTCGGAGAGCGGTCAGCCATCAACCGAGCCATACTCTCGGGTGAGGACTGGATAGACTTGTAGCAGCCATGCTTGAAAAAGGAAGGCCGCTTGAACATTTTTGATGACCGATGAGTACTATTACCCACCTAGCTGTTTTTTATTCACGGTTTTTGCAATTGTTCAAGTGTCTGCTGATCAATCTCCGGACCGACAAGTCCTGTTGTTGGGTCAACCAGTTTTTTACATATTGTACAGTAGTTCCATAGTATACGATCGTTTATTGGAACAGGGATGACAATGTCAGACAGTTCCTCTGCGCAGTTTGGACAATCAACCCTTGGCATTTACTATCATCCAGGTTTCTGTAACGCGAGGAGTTACGCAGGTGTAGCGCTTGCTGACGATCGACATCTGATCGTTGATGTAAGCCCGTAGAGTAAACAACTCGCTGCAGATGCGTTCAATCTCGGCAAAGTCCCGCTTGTTGATGACTGTCCGGAGCTGGTCACGAGTGACGTTCTGGTACGTCGTCAGGATATCATGAATCTCACTCTTCTTCTGTCGAGACTTTTCGAGCTTCTGGAGTTCCTTTTTGAAACTCTCCTCGGTCATCTCACCAATCATATAGTTGATCCGCAGTGGCTCCGTATCAACTCGTGTCGGCTGGAGCCTCGGCATAATAATATGATCGATGTGCCAGTGAACCTGCACTATCTGAAGAAGGAATCCTATCCTATGATTTTCAGTCGGATACCGACGGATGAGCTCGTTGATATGGTTTGCGTGAGGCATCATACCGCAAGGATTGTGGACGACATCCCCCTGCTCGCGAGGGATATTTCCATTATTGATGCGTCGCAGATAGTCATAGTAGTGCGGGTTGTGGACGCGCCCAGTTTCAATCTGGCCATTACGCCAGCTGAAAGCTGTGTTGCAGGCTGTGCAGTACATCTGGTCACAGCCGTCAATCTTGAAAATCATCGAGGCACACTTGGGACAAGGCCGAGTGTCCTTGGCGAGCAGACGAGCCGTCTCGACATTCTCCGGCTTGCACTCGTGCTCGTCGGTCGTCTTGATCTCGTGACAAGTCGGGCAAACCTTTGTATCACACATTCCACACTTCCAACCGGTCGACAAGAATCCGCGACAGTCATCGGCCGGACAGGCTCGAATAAACTCACGCCGAGGACCTGATGCCGCAGGACGATTATTTAGAATATTGTACTGATACTCGATATACATACGTTCACGATAGATATTGTCAGCTTCCGCCTTTTTGTCGAGGTAGCGCCGGTAACGAGCCATACGAGCCTCGTCGTCAGCACACGGCTCGTTCAAAATCAGATTCTGCAGATGAAATAATTCATTTACAATTTCAGTTTTAGCTTCAATCTGCTTTTTGAGACTGCGCAACTTCTTTTCGCGCTCGGCCGCAGCCTGCGTCGCCGGCATCAAGGCTCGTTCACGCTCAAACAGCAGATTCTCGCGGCGCTCCTTGAAAGTCTTGCCGACAAACTTTTTGGTAAAGTTTTCCATCAGCTTTTCACGGTTCCAACCCGTCTTGCAGCTCATGCAGTGCGGGTCGTTTGGGGTGTCGAGCAGATACTTTTCGGCACAGGACGAGCATTGTACAAACTCACAGTAGTTGCAAGAAACTTTAGAGTGGTTTGACCTGTTGAGAATTTCGCAACAAACCTGGCATTCCATTTCGACTTACTTATACTGGGTGTGTTTTTTTTATGCCCCTTAGAGACTAAGCAAACGGTACTCTTAGATGATCATAGGTCTGGTCGGTCGAGCCCGGAGCGGCAAGGATACCGTAGCGCTGTTCATTGCACAAATGAAGTCTTCGTTTCAGATTCGGAGGATTGCACAGCCAGTCAAGGATTCGCTCCGGTGCTTGTACGGCTGGGACAACAGGCACATCGAGGGCCCTTACAAAGAGGTGATAGATCCATACGTTCAGAAATCACCACGCCAGGCGATGATCGAGACGGCCGAGAGAGTAAAGCTCGAAAGCGGACAGGACTTTTTCATTAAGATGCTTCTGGACACCTGGGACGGCAAGAATCTTGTCATTCCGGATGTTCGGTTTCAGAACGAAATTGACGCCATACGCAGATATGGCGGTGTACTTGTCAAAATAAATAGGGATGGTTGTTCAGGGTTTTCTTCCGAGGATCATATTGATGCGCTAGTTACTGATTACACTGTGCACAATACGAGTTTACCGAGTCTTCATTCACAAGTGGCTGATGTTCTCGAGTCAGTGTATCTAGAATGCGAACCAGACGAGCAATAGTCTCATCTCGACTCTTGAGTTCCTTCTGCAGGGATTCAACGTCCATTAGTCATCAGGCGCGGCCTCTCTCTATGCTGTATTTGGTACGAATCTCATTGAGAACTTTTTCCATCTTTTCACGTTTCTGTTCAACAATCTTGATCAGTCTAGAATCGGTCGAATAGAACTTTTCAGTATCTGCGAGAGGCATCTTGAGTGCAAGCCGGTGGACATTGACTAAGCGTTTATCAGCTGGTAAAGCTGCATGCGAGCCGAAACGGACGCCACGGCCAATAATCTGAGCCTCGTTGGCAGGGTTCCAGACTATATCAAACAGAATGATATCGCTCGTCTCCTTGAGATCGATACCCTGGCCACCAGCCTGTGTGATGAGCAGGACTGGAGATGTACCACTGTTGTATTCGTTGATGATTTTGGTTCTTTCGGCCCGAGTAACATCGCCATGGATTGCGTTGTATCCAATTTTAAACTTTTTCAGTTGTTCCTCGACGCGACCAATACCGGTTTCGATGAATGACGCGTAGACAACCACCCGGCCTCCCTTTTCGAGAGCCTCGAGAATCTTATTCAGTGTCCATTCAGCCTTGGGATTTTCTCCGTTCTTCATGTATCCACCGACAAGCTGACGCATTCTGAGCAAGAATCTTTCACTATTAGAAATGTTCACACCCCTGAAATTTTCCGCCGCCCTTGTAAAAAGGTCCTCATAAACCTTGAAGAATGTAGGACTCATTTTTATTTCCTGTGTGTACATTTTGACTTTTGGAAAGTTGGCATCGTTATGATCTCTTTCGTAGAATGAAAAGAGACCTGGCCACTTTGTCTTGTTATTGTTGGCAAAATCCTTCGACTTGGTCATCGCAACCAGGTTTAGCAAATCCTTTTCTGTATTGACGAAAGGAGTTGCCGTCAGACAGAGGACGCGCGCAGCCGTACGCGTTGCCCGAATCATCCACTTGGCATCGGTATCATAAGCCTGACCCTGCTTTTTGGCGATGAGAGGCTGTGTCCGGAAGTTGTGCGCCTCGTCAATAATGACCATGTTGCCACGCAGAGGATCCTTGTTTCCATTTTTGTACTGGTGAGCCTTTTTGAATCTGTACAAGAAAGCCTGGTGGGACATAATTTCATATCTCGGATCTTTGTTGCTAATACCGTAGCCGAGCATCGCCTTTTTGAAATTGTCAATGAGCGAGAGCGGCGTGAGGACGATAACCTTGGCACCAGGGTTGTCCATCAAGAAACACTGACTGGCGGTGACTGCCGTAAGCGTCTTTCCAGTTCCGACACTGTGAACCACAATCAGACCACGCTGGCCACGAATCACTTTGCATACACGCTTCTGGTGATCACGCAGCGGCATCTTTGAAATACGGATACATGCGGCCGAACAGTTGCCGGCATTCTCTTTAACTGCGATGGATGGAATTGGTTGCATGTTTGGCGAGTTGGCCGGTTTGGGTGGCGAGTTGGCCGGTTTGGGTGCATACACTGCTTTCAGCTTTCGACGCGCCTCCATAAGATATTTCTTTTGTTTGTTGCGAGTACTTATCAGATTTGCATTCTTCGTCTTCAAAAGTGTGTTACGATATGTTTCATTGCTGATTGCACGCGCAATTGCGATGTTTCTCTTCAGCTTTTCTTTATCGGCATTCCATTTCGCCTTTTGATTGGGTGTAAGATTTACAATCTTACGTTTTGTTGCATTTCCACCTTTTATAAAAGCTTTTACAACATTTTTCTGTCCGGCAAGCCTGGCCCGCATCGCGAGCTCAGCCTTCTTCTGTGACGTGAAAACTGTATTTTTGTATTTAAACTCGGTTTTATATTCAGAGTTTAGTATATTTCTAAAGTTGGGTGGTAGATCACTGTATTTGGATGCATTGTTACGTAAAGTTCTGAGCCCGCGTTTATTAATATTTCTACTAATAACTAGACGGTTGGTCATCCTGACATATTACAAGATTAAAGATCGTACTCGCGATCCTTAATTTCTGGGTGTGGATTCCAATCATCCAGCTCCATATAGCGCACTGCATCTTCTACAGCATTCAGACGATCCTCCAGGTCTTGTACATACTCCCATGCAGCCTTGCACTCGAAACTATCCTCATAGTTTTTACAAATCAGCTTGGCGTGCTGAATCTCATTCTTGATTATTTTGCGATTTACAAACTTAGGAACTGGGCGAGGCGGACGCTGAGTTCCTGAGCGCGGAGGGATCTTTGGTGGCTGTTGGCAGCAAAGAATCATTAATATATGTGGTCACGATTTCTTTAAACAAAGTTGCACACCCGCAGGGTGTGCTGTTTTGAGCCGGTGACCCGTCGGGTCATAATTTCTTTAATTTGTAAACAGGTATGTGTGACCAAGCCAGTGAGCAAAAATAACTACCGCAGTGATCAGTGGATTCATCGTCAAAAGAAATACTACTAGCGCTATCAGAAGTCCGACCTTGGTTGTTGCAAGCATTAATATGCGACAACATTATTTTGTACTGTTCACCTGTTCTGGGAAGGTATAGCATCTGTCTCATACATATATCGAACGGATCAGTCTCGTCCGTCATATGATATCGCATAAGGGCTAGGATAAATCGGACTGAATCCTGATGTGACATTTTTGGCGGAACGTAGTTTGACCAGTTGAGTGGGTAACAGTTCTCGTACCGAATGTATTCGGCCGCTTCATAATCTTTTATTATTCCGGACTCGATGGCTTCGTAGAGCACATCACCAGTCGTATACATACTTTAGTTGCTCGTGTCGTATTTATCTAGTAAATAGTTGAATCTTTCTGCGTAAAACTCTGAAGGGGCATCAAACTTGAACAAGTTGCCTTTGAGTTGAAAACCATCTTTTTTCTGATCCATATTGTACAGGTCAATCAGATCCAGAAAGTTTGAAACGCAAAACATCTTCAGATCGTCAATCTCATCCCACTCGCTAATGTAAAAGATATGATCCGTAAGGGGTTTCTTGTAAATGGAAATGCGCAGAAAGTTGTCAGTCTGCAAATCTTCAAAGTTGAAAACTGGCCATTCACTATTGTACATGTGATGAGTCTGAATCATCGAGCTCAGATATTCGGCATCTCGGCGGTTGTTGAAACTTACGACCGACGTCTTCATCGTCTCGAACCCGTTAAGCTTTACGGCAAAAATCTTATTGACCGGTTCATGAATCGTATAATATTTTTTACCTGTCCGACCCGTCTTTGGTAAGATCAGAGTCGGTGGCTTGACAGGTGTCGACATCATTTGTATAGAAAGAGCTTTATTTTTTTAAGTTTCGCTTAAAAGTTTGACGAGTTTATTAAGAAATGGGAGAGTGCCCTTGCAAGCCCGATTTTGTGTTCAAGTCGGTATCGACGTTCAAATCTCATATGAAGTCAGAGACGCATCTCATGTACGAGATGTCGAACGAAATCAAGACGCTCAAGGAAAAGGTGTTTATCCTTGAGACGGATGCTCAGCAGAAGAATCTTGTCGAAAAGAATTTGCTGCTCAGGATCGTACAGCTAGAAGGAGAAATCATTTGGTATCGCAACTATTTCAACGAGCAACAATCTGCCACTCAACGGAATGAGACTGAAACACCTCCTCAATAACAGATGCACAGTAATTAGGACAGAAGTTTGGATCGCAACAAAAAACATCTATGTAAACCATTTCATTTTCAGGATATGTGTGCGCCGAGAAGTGACTCTCGGACAGAACCAAAACACCAGTTGCGCCATACGGTTCAAACTGATGAAAACACTTTCCGACAACCTTCAACCGGCAGTCCTCCGCAACAATGTCCATGAGCCTATTCAGCTCATCGACAGTGTTAATCTTGACACCAAAAATCTTACCCAACAGGTGCGCCATTATTTATACTACGTTTCTAAACCTTAAACCCTGAGTGGTAACCAGCCTCGTAGAACATTGAATTCAGAACGTGCGAAAGAATCGAATCCTTGGACAGTTCCAGAACGCGCAACTTGTTTCCGACCCGAGAAAACTCGAGCCACGCAATCAGTTTGGGGTGCCGACGGTGACGGTAGCGCTTGAACGTCATCAGGTAACGATTGTCGGGCATCTCATGAAAATCAAAAAAAGCATCATACTTGTCCAGCATTTCGCTGTCAAAGTTCTGGGCGTGAATAACACACTGCTCGACAAAGCGATCCATTACATATCTATAGTCCCAAGTCTCTAAGCCGAATACGTACGAGCATACCAAGCGTTGACGCCAGTGTACTCGCATATGAGATGGAACAAGGCACCGCTGAGAAAGACGGCGACGAGCGGTGGAGCCAGACGAGCCAGGAACGAATACAGGAATACGAGCGCAATGCCGACGACAAAGGCCTCAAGCGCGAGCTTCATTACTAGTAGCCGGTATAAAAGCTCGGCCTGAAAGTACCGCCTTGGTGTACTTC
>Ga0247723_1002362_pt1 | contig 10133 bp, 4 predicted proteins | sample MSEWelMarce5H_FC_FD_189079 | JGI IMG/M metagenome (GOLD analysis project Ga0247723, IMG submission 189079) | Subsurface sediment microbial communities from gas well in West Virginia, United States - MSEEL Well Study Marcellus 5H_FC | ecosystem: Environmental > Terrestrial > Deep subsurface > Rock...
CTCAAGCGCGTAGCAGGTGAGGAAGACCCAGCAACTAAGGCTAACCGTGGTTGGCTAGGTACTGCTTGGCATTACACAGGCGGTGCTCTACTTGCAGGTCTTACTGAGATATCTGACTTATCTACACGTGTTTATCGTACTGGTGCTATCGCTGCAATGGAAGGCAAGAACATTGCAGACGCTTGGACTACAGCTAACGACAAAGGCGACAAGGTATTTAACCCTGGTCGCATTCAGAAAGCAACATCACGATTTGGCAATGACCGCATTCAAGTAGCAATGCGTGTTGCAGCAGGTGAGAAGTTAAGCGACATTGCCTCATCTGGTACAGAGCAACAGCGTCAGATTGCAGCAATGGCTGCACAGAACAAAGATGATTTATTTCAAGATGCACTAGATGCAGTTCAAGCATCTAAGTACTCACCTGGTCGTCAGATCGCAAACCTGATTACACCAGAGCAGATTGAAGGCTCAGGCTTTTTCTATCGCGCAGTATCTGGTGCATTTGATGCAGCATACCGCGTCTTTGCAGACCCACTCATTCTTGCTGGTAAGGCAAAGCGTGCAGTAGATATTTCTCGTTACTCACTCGATGTTGTTATCGGCGGTAACAAGGTAGAGGAAGTTTTTGCGCGTCCACAGGTTGCACAGTTCTGGAACCAATACGGTGCAGACCTTGGTGCTTTTAAGAAGGCAATTGATACAGGTGCTACTAAAGAGGCAGTTGAAATCAAAAAGCGTCTTGGCACACTAGCACCAGAGTTTGGTGATCCAGTAATCAAGTCTTTCATTAACGCAGATGTACCCATTACAAATGCAGATACTGCCAAAGCGTTCTTCTTAAATGCCAAGCAGGTAGAAGAGATGATGAAGGGCCAGATTGGTCGCAAGCGTGTGATGATTCCACGCTTAGACGGAGCTCGCAAAGTCCGTGTAACTACACTCACTACAGCTAATAGAGTTTTTAATATGGACAAGGTTGGTCCTAAATTAGTTGATGATAACTATTTTGGTGGAGCATCCACTGATGACGGTATTGCCAAAGCAGTCATTGACGGCAAAGAAACCATTGTTAATAGCGTCAAGGCTAACCGTGAGGCTAAGGGAACTGCACGCCTATCAATGGCACAGATCCAATATCGTATTGACCGCTTCAAAGCTAAGTTTACACAAGTGCCTATGTTTGAAGATGACCTGTTTGATGTCACATCTAAAGATGGCGCAGCTAAAGTTTATCGTTATGCACGTTTGGTTCTTCCACAGAATGAATCACGTCTTATTGCACAGGCATTTGATAATGCTGAAGTAGGACGCAAGAAGGAAATCTTTTACGGACTACAATCAACTATTGCTGACATTCGCGGTTTGAATGTAACCAAAGAAGGTAAAGTTGTTGCAGATCAACTTGATAAGCCTGCTAAGCGTGAGTTTGGAATAACAGATCGCAATGGATATAACCCAGCAGCTCTACCAGATGGTGAGCAGGTTGGTCTTATTCTTTCCGATCTTTCAGATTACGTAAGTACACTTAGTGTCCGTGACATTGACAGAGCAGCCGCACGTTCAACAATTATTCAAAAAATCGCAGGAGTTTCTCACTCTAACTGGGTTGAGAAGATGACTACTGGTTGGTCATTCTTAACCCTTGCCGGTCCTCGTTATGCTATCCGTAACGCAACAGAAGATCTAATGGTTCACCTTGCAATTGGTGAATCTCCATTTGGTCTAGTAAAGGCACGCAGCCTATCTACTCGTTTGCGTACAGCACGTCAGGTAGAAGAAGGCTTAACTACTCTAGGCAAAGCAGCACAAGATCCACTAGGTGGAGTTATTCGCTTTGTTAATCGTAAAGAAGCAAAGCACTATTCACAGGCTATTGCAGCAGCGCAGGGTGATGTCACTAAGATTCGTTTGATTACTGCAGCAGCTTTGAATGAAGGCAAGTTATCTCGTTTCTACGAGAAGACAGGGCTAGGCAAGTTTACTGCCGATGACCGCAAGTTCCTTGAAGAGCAAATTCTTTATGGTGACCTAGACAATGCCCTTATGGATGTTGTTGAAGGTGGCAAGAACTCCTTTACTGGTGTTGATACCTTTACACGTACTGTTAACTTTGCTCGTAAGAACAATGTTCGTACAGCGGAACTAGGTTACAACCTACCTAAAGGTAAGTTTGCACGCGCTAAGGGTGCTAAGGCCTACACAACTATGGCACCTCTTGCCAACGAAGCAACTCAGGTTGCTTGGGCAATGCGTATTGGCTACTACGCAAACGACAAACTAGGTCGTATTGCAGTTGCTAATCTTTCAGATGATGCACAAGAGGCAGAGAAAGCAATCAAAAAGATTGCAGACTGGCTCAATGACCCAGAAAATGCTAAGCAAGTCGCAGCATTTCGTATGGGAGAGCGTGGCATCAGTAACGAAGAGCACGCAAAACGTGTTTATGATGCAGCAAAGCAACTCTTTGTTAAAAAGAACGGTGACCTTAACCAAGACTTACTATCTAAGGTACGCGGAATTGACGAAAAAACAGGGGAATATCGCATCACCGGTAAGTTAGGTCTTGATGATCTACCTAAAGATATTGAGGATGTCCCAGATTACATCGTTGGACCACAGTTAGTTCCTATCTCTGACACTGGAAACTACAGCACATCCATTATGGAGTGGGGTTGGGACTGGTTAGGTGAGGCAAACGCACGTCTATCTCGTGAACCTATGGTTCTATCTGAGATGATTAAGTTGCGTAAGCAGTTTGAGAACTCTGGCTTCGACAAGGCTTTCATTGCTTCTTACAAGCGTGGTATCACAGATGAAGCAGCGCTTGCTAAGGCAGAATTTAATGCACGTACGAAGTTAGCAGAGATCGTAGAAGACCGAGCACGCTTGCAGGTATTGGCATATGTTGATAACCCTGCAGTGCAGAGCCAGTTAGCATTCTCGATTCGTAACTTTGCACGCTTCTATCGTGCTACTGAAGACTTCTATCGCCGTATGTATCGCGTTGTGCGCTACAACCCAGAGGCAATTGTCAAGGCAAGCCTTACTTATGAGGGTGTAACCCACTCAGGTTGGGTACAAAACGACGATCAGGGTGAGCCGTACTTCATCTATCCTGGTACACAGTACGTTTACAAGGCAGTTCAGGCTGCAATGCAGGCGTTAGGTGTACCAGCAGAGTTTAAGACACCATTCCCAGTAGAGTTTGGTGCAAAGCTCAAGATGATTACACCATCTTTGAACCCAGAGTCAGCAGTTCCTACTCTTGCCGGTCCTCTATCTGGTTTCTCAATTAAGGTTGCATCAAACCTTGTAGGTATCTTTAGCCCAGGTGCTGCAGATACCATCACAACTACACTTTTGGGTAAGTATGCAGAAGACCAGCCAATGGTTTCATCATTCTTACCAGCACACGTCAACCGTATCTATTCAGCAATGAACCAAGATGAGCGCGATGGTCAGTACGCATCAGCTATGCGTAAGGCTATGACTTATCTTGAGGCGGGTGGACACGGACTTGTACAAAAGTACGATGAGAACAATACGCCTATCCCATTTAGTGCAGCAGAACTAGAGGATTACCGTATCCGCCTGAAGAACACCACACTAGGTATCCTAGGTATGCGTGTTGTCTATGGCTTTACTGCACCTGCTACAGCGCAAGTACAACTTAAGTCTGAGATGGCTGACTGGGTACGCGATAATGGTGAAGCATCATTTAAGCAAACCTGGTACGGACTACTAGACAAGTACGGCGATTACGATACAGCGATGACCGAATGGGTCAAGCGCTATCCAGATCAGATGCCATTTACTGTATCTGAATCAGACCGTTCAACTGTTGCATACTTCCGTTACGCACAAGAGTCTGGTGACTTTGTTGATAAGAACGAAAAACTATTCAAGGATTATCCACAGGGTGCAGCGTTCCTAATCCCTCACAAGGCTGGATATTCTTGGGATGCTTACAAAGCTATGACAGATATGGGTCTTCGTAAGAATAAAACTGTTTCTGACTTTATGCGTGAGGTACAGACTGCAGCAGATATGCAGACTTACTACGAGAAGAAGAACGCATACGAGGCAAGCCTTGAGTCTGTTGCTACAGACTTTGAGCGTTCACAACTTCGCAAGGAGTTCTCAGACTGGTCAACAGTATTTAAGGCTGGTCGTCCATTAGTTCAAGAAGAACTAGCACAGGGTGGCAAGAAGGCTATTGAGCGTATGAAGGCACTCAATGACCTTCAGAAGATGCTCAATGAGAAGTCAGCGTACAAGGCAGCACCTGAAACAACTAACAAGTTGCGTCAGATGATGGACTTATATAACAAGTACAAGACAACTAAAGATGACCTAGAGCAATTTAGTGGTAGCAACTTCCTTGTTACTATGAATAAGGAAGAGACTATTATCAAAATGCGTGAACTTTCAGAGTACAACGAGAACACAATGAGTGCATACAACGTACTCTTTGGTAGATTGTTAGGAGATTAAATTGGCACAAACAGCAGATCAGGCAAGAGCCACTGCCATACCAGTACCAGTAAACACTCCACAAACTGGTTCACCTACATCTGGAACTACATCTGACTTTACAGATTTCCTTAGAACAATCTCTAAGAGTCCTGCACTTATCAGTGGCTACTCCAAACTGCTCAAGTCTGCTGGTTATTACAAGGGCAAGATTACTAGCAAGTACTCACTTAACTTACAGAAGGCATTTGCTGCAGCAGAACAAGACCGCTTAGAACTAAGCGCAATTACTCCTATCGGACGCGATGAGTTCCTTAAGCAAAAGGTTGAGTTTGAAGGTACTGGAGCAGATGGGAGACCTTCTGTAGTAACCAGCATTACTGCCTACACACCTGAAAGCGCTAGACAATTAGTTGATTCTATTATTAGAGATACTTTGGGCCGTAAGGCAACAGATGCTGAAATCAAGAAGTACACAGCAGCTCTTAAGGGTATCCAAGACAAGGCAGCATCTACTACAACCTATAAGACAGTGGGCGGTAAGCAGACTCAGGTAACCACACCAGGTATTAACGAACAGCAATACCTTGTAGATCAGGTTTCGGGTACAGATGAAGGCAAGGCCAATAAGGTGCTTGGTTTCTATGAAACATTTATGAATGCGTTGGGTGGTCGCTAATGGCTAATGCAGTCCAAACTAAACTACAGAAAATTTCTGCTCAGTATTCTGCCAAGGTTAAAGAGATCCGTGATCTTGAGGCATCCAAGCGTAAGCCATTTGTAACAGACGCTCAAATAAAAACTATCAATACAAAGATTAAGAAACTTGATACTGAACGACTACAGATAAATACACAGTTAACTAAACTTACCAAGTTAGCAAAGACTGCTGAAGAATACTTGGATATCAACAAGAAGCTCAAGGAACTTGAAGCATCAATTGCCAAGGCTGAGTCTCGTGGCGAAAGCACCACATCATTTAAGCAGCAAAGAACCGGTCTTACGGGTCGCTTAAGCGCAATCTCTTCAGATGTTGAGCGGAACTTCCCTGAGATTAAAGTTACTACTCCAAAACCAGTGGTCACCACTACAAAGAAGCCAGTAACTACAAAGAAGCCAGTGGCTACTACACCAAAAACTGGAGTCTTAACTACGCCAAAGACTGGGATTGTAACCACACCCAAGACTGGAGTGGTCACTACAAAGAAGCCTGGCGTTGTTACAACACTTAAGCCTGGAGTAGTTACTACGAAGAAGCCTTCAGACTTTCAAAAACTTATTGAGAAGACTGAGTTCTGGTATGACTTGCCTGACTATATCTTTAAGACAGTACCAGGTCTGGACAAGATCCTTGTACAGGCAGTAGATGAGGAATGGGACAACGAGAAGTTCCTTGCTGCAGCACGTGGCACATCTTGGTGGCAAAAGAATGCGCCAGCTCTACGTACCCGCATCATTGATCGTGAGAAGTATAACGAACTTCGTGCAGCCGGTGAAGATGTAACTAAGACCGAATATGGTTTGTATCTTGCCAAAAAGAAGAACGAAGTTAAGGCCAAGGCGCGTGAACTAGCTGGCGTTACTCTTTCTGAAGAGCAAGCACAATCTGTTGCTGAGAAGATCTACAACGGTTTCCTAGATGATGACCCACTAGCAATCAATGCTCTTATTGTTCCGTTCATTGGTAAGGTATCTAGCATTGCTGGTACTGGAACTGGTGCTCAGAATGTAACTGCATACAGCGGTCAAGCACTACAGGCCTACCAAACATTGCAGTCTATTGCTAAGGCTAACGGCTTTAGTATCAAGGACATCCTGCCTGGTATCTCTACAGCTACAACTGGTGGAGACTTAGAGCAGGCAGTCCTACAAGGACTTGCAGCAGGTACTATTGACATCAACCGTGTAGCACAAGATGCACGTGTTCTTGCTTCGCAAGGTCAGCCAGAGTATGTACGCAACCTACTTAACCAAGGCTATGACCTTGAGAATGTATATGCACCATACAAGAATCAGATGGCTGCAGTTCTTGAAGTTAACCCAGACCAAATTGATCTTAATGACCCAACACTACGTTCTGCTATCACAGATAAGGGCGATATGAACTTGTTTGATTTCAAGCGTCAGCTACGTCAAGATGATCGTTGGCAGTACACACAGAGTGCTAGAGATGAAGTATCTAGCGGAGCGCTCAAGGTCCTTCAAGACTTTGGATTTATGGGGTAACTGATGGCATATACAGAGAAACAATGGAATAGTTTTCAGGCATCTTTGCCAGCAGAAGATCGTACTTCGTATCTTGACTATATCAAAGAAGTTGACCCTGCTGCCTACAATAAACTTATTAACAAGGTACTTGAAAACCTTAAAATAGCAGAAGCAAATTCTGGCGCACCTATATCTCAAATAGTTGATGAGCAAACTAAACGTGCCGCTATGAAGGTAAACGATAAAGTACAAAAGGTAGCACTTACTGCAAAAGCAGAAGAAGCACGTGCAGCATTGGCAAAACTGACAAGTGGTTCACAATTAACTGATGCTGACAAAGAAGCACTTAATATAAAGGCAACTACTCCTGCACCTACAACTACTTCTGCGCCTGCTAAGAAGACTCCTACAAATGCAGAACTACAAACAATCGTTTCAAAACTTGCTAAGGGTCAGCAGTTAACTGATGAGGAAGCAGCGGCAATCAATGCTCCTACACCTGCTCCTACAACTACTCTTGCTCCTGTTAATAAAACGTTTACTCCTGCAGAATTGCAGACAATCGTTGCAAAACTTACGAATGATGATCCGCTAACCTCTGAAGAGGCAACGGCGATTGGTTTAATTGTAACTACTGCTAAGCCTATCGTCACTACCGCAGGTCCAGTAATTACTACCGCAGGTCCAGTATTAACTACTGCAGTCCCAGTGGTTACAACTGCAAGTCCAGTGGTTACAACCGCAGGTCCCGTACTTACTACTGCCGGTCCAGCGCTAACAACTGCTAGCCCAGTACTTACAACCGCAAACCCAGTAATTACAACTGCAGGTCCTACGGTCACAACTGGAAGTCCGGTACTCACCACAGTTAGTCCGATATTAACTACAGCAGGTCCAGGTACAGTTACTACAGCAGCACCTGGCGTGCCTACATACAAGGCAACTGATGGAACTGTATTTACAGATCAAGCAGCCTTTGTTGCTTATGAAAAAATACTTACCGATGCGGCAGTAGCTAAGAATGCAACTTCAGCAGCGGCAGCGGCAGACCGTCAATCAGCCTATGACTTGCTCTATGCACAGTTTGCAAGTTATGGCCTTGGTTCTCTAGTAGAACCACTACGAGGACTTATCCAATCAGGTGCATCACCTGCAGAGTTTTCTATTAAGCTACGTGAGTCAGAGCCTTACAAGAAGCGCTTTTCTGCCAACCAGCAACGTGTCTCTAAAGGATTAAAGGCTATCTCTGAAGCAGAGTACCTAGGTCTTGAGGACCAGTACCAAAACATCCTGCGTAATGCAGGCCTTCCAGAGTCATACTGGAAGCGTGGCGACCTAGGCGTACAAGAAGGCTTTACCAACTTCATTGCTAACGATGTATCTGCAGTTGAATTAGAAGACCGCGTTTCTACAGCACAACAGCGCGTGCTCTATGCAAACCCAGAGGTAAGCATTGCACTTAAGACTTTCTACCCAGACATCAGCAATGGTGATTTGCTTGCTTACGCACTAGATCCTACTAAGGGACTAGAGCAGATTAAGCGTCGCATCACTGCAGCAGAGATTGGTTCATCAGCGGTTCAGTTAGGACTTGCAACTAACGTAACTGATGCTGAATACCTAGCACGCTATGGTGTCAACAAGGCACAAGCACAGCAAGGTTACCGAACAGCAGCAGAGATATTGCCTGTGGCTAGCAAGCTAGGTGATATCTACTCTAAGCAAGGTCTTGGACCTTACACACAGCAGACTGCAGAACAGGAAATCTTTAACGTACCAGGAGCTGCAGAAGCTGCAGCAAAGCGCAGAAAACTATCAGAACTAGAGCAAGCATCATTTAGCGGTAAAGCTGGTATGGGTGCTCTAGCACGAGATCGTGCTGGCGCTTTCTAAATAACAAAGCCTGCCACTAGAACGACTGGCCTAGTGGAGCGACAACAAGACCAGTAGTAGGAGCCATACCGTTACCCCAAACGAATATGAGGCCTGCGCCAACAACTAATAGGGAGAAGGACCACTATGTCCAATTACGACTACGAGGATGACGACGACTTCACATTTGATGACTCGTCTAACGACCTAGTAAAGCAACTACGCAAAGCAGCTAAGCAGAAGGATAGAGAACTGCAAGAACTTCGTTCACAGTTTGAAGGCCTCAATCAGATGCAGCGTGAAAGAGCAATAAAGGATGCCCTCGCTAGTCGCGGGGTAAACAGCAAAATTGCTTCATTTATCCCACAGGATATAGACCCAACTGAAGAGTCTGTATCTAAATGGCTTGAAGACTATGCCGATGTATTCGGTATTGAAGTAAGCCAAACCCAGTCACCTAATATCAATCCAAACGATGCTGCAGCATACAAGCGTATGACAAACTCCGCAGACTCTGGTGTATCACCGGAGCACAATGGAGACATTATGCAAAAACTTATGAACGCTAACAGCAAAGAAGAACTGGATGAAGTTATTAGATTGTCTGGACTCTAATCCGATCCTAAACAAGAAAGGCTAGACCCTAATGGCAACACCAGCAGGTACCCCTACCACCACGTCTAGCATCAGCAACCTCGTACAAACAGCATACGACCAGTATGTAAGAATGGCGCTTCGCTCCATTCCTGTTATGCGTTCACTTGCAGATGTTAAGCCAGTGCAACAGGCAATGCCAGGATCATCAGTTGTTTTCTCAATCTATTCAGATTTGGCACAAGCTACTTCTACATTGACAGAAACTTCAGATGTATCAAGCATTGCACTAGGTAACCCATCACAGGTTACAGTAACACTGAACGAATACGGTTCAGCAGTTACAACAACAAAGAAGTTAAACCTAACTTCATTCAACGATGTTGACTCAGCTCTTGCTGACATCATCGCATACAACGCAGCAGATTCTATTGACAACGTTGTAGGTCAGGTCCTCTCAGCAGGAACTAACGTGATCTACTCAAACGGTCCATCAGGAACTGCTCCAACTGCATCATCAGCAGTTCTACCAGTAGACACAATGACAGTTGCAGATATCCGCAACGCTGTTGTATCACTACGCACAAACAAGGCATTGCCTCGTATGGGTGAACTATATGCTGCATACCTACACCCACGTCAGTCAGCCGATCTTCGCGCTGAAACTGGTACAGGTGGATTCCAGGAACTAACAAAGTACGTTGAGCGTACACCGTTCGTTGCTGGTGCAGTAGGCGTTATCGAAGGCGCTTTCATCGTTGAGACACCTCGCGTTCTTAACGGTCTAAAGTTGTCAACAGGTATCACACCTACAGTGTCAATCACCAACGTTGCTTTGACATCTAACGTAGTAACTATTACTACAGCAGTTGCTCACGGCCTCGGAACAGGTCAGGTTGTAACAGTTGCTGCTACAACTAACACAGGTGTTAACGGCACATATACCATCACAGGTACAACATCAACAACATTTACCTATGCAC
>Ga0247723_1002363_pt1 | contig 10132 bp, 9 predicted proteins | sample MSEWelMarce5H_FC_FD_189079 | JGI IMG/M metagenome (GOLD analysis project Ga0247723, IMG submission 189079) | Subsurface sediment microbial communities from gas well in West Virginia, United States - MSEEL Well Study Marcellus 5H_FC | ecosystem: Environmental > Terrestrial > Deep subsurface > Rock...
GTCGGGAAATACCCTCCCGGCGGTAGGCTCTGCTGGCGACTTGTTTTACAAAGCTGACGAAAACAAGGTTTATGTTCACACTGGTTTAGTTTGGATTGTTCAGCAAGGCCCTACCGGCGCGACCGGAGCTACAGGTGCAACAGGCGATGTTGGTGCCACAGGTGCCACAGGTGCCACAGGTGCCACAGGTGCCACAGGCGCTACCGGAGCAACCGGTGCAAGCGCCGACATCTCCGCCACCGACACAGTTGTAACTGGAAAGCTGTCTGGCGACCAGACAATAGCCTCAGCGACAAACGACATTCTTATTTCTTTTGTAGATGACATTGACCCATACAGTTGGTGGAACGCCACTTCTAAACAATTTACTCCAACCATTGCTGGTTATTACAACCTCTCTTTGCACGTATGGTGGACGGCTGCTGGAGCAACAACCGACCAATACAACGTTCAAATTCGCAAGAACGGCAACACTTCTGCAATCTTTCAAAACCAAACAGTAACTGGCTCAGGTACGTCGCAGGGTGGAAGCAGAATTATCTACCTAAACGGAACTACCGACTACGTTGACTTCACCGCATACAACGGAGATGCCTCTACAAGGTCTCTCCAGTGGGGCGGAGCAGGCCAAGGTACCTGGTTCTCTGCTGCCTTAATGACTACAGGTGTAGGGCCAACAGGTCCGACCGGACCAACCGGAGCTACTGGAGCTACTGGCGCAGGAGTTCCTACTGGCGGAACCGAAGGTCAAATCCTTTCAAAGATTGACGGCACCGACTACAACACTCAATGGGTAGACCAAACATCTATCGCCACGTCTACGGTCAAGCACCTTGTTAAGAACGACTCTGGCGTAACTCTCACTAAGGGAACAGTTGTCTACACAAAGAGTTCAAACGGTACTAACATTCTGGTCGACAAGGCACTTGCATCAAACGACCAACTCTCTTCACAAGTTCTAGGTTTCCTAGAAACAACTCTTCTAGTCAACGAAATCGGCTACTGTGTAAACAATGGTCTTGTAACAAACATCAACACCAACGGAGCAACCGCTGGAGACCCAGTATGGCTATCACCAACTACTGCTGGTGGGTTTGTCACTGGACTAATCAACAAGCCATCTGCCCCAAACCACCTCGTATATCTTGGTGTTGTAAGTCGTGCCAACGCAAACACCGGTGAAATTTTTGTACACATCAGCAACGGCTGGGAACTTGACGAACTTCACAACGTCGATGTCAGTGGAGTGCAGGATGGCTACGTTCTTGCTTGGAATGCCACAACAAGTCTCTATGAATTTGTAACGCCACAGAGCGGACCGACAGGGCCTACAGGCGCAACCGGCCCAACCGGCCCAACTGGCCCTACAGGTAACGACGGTGCGCAAGGCCCCGAGGGGGACCAAGGACTGCAAGGTCCAGCAGGTCCTACGGGCGCTACCGGTGCAACGGGCTTAACCGGACCAACAGGACCTACCGGACCTGAAGGTCCCACCGGCCCCCAAGGCGTTCAAGGCGTACCTGGAGATTTAGGTCCAACCGGCCCTCAAGGTAATGATGGACCTACTGGAGCACAAGGACCAACTGGGCCTACAGGACCTCAGGGTGTGCAAGGCGATGCAGGACCCACTGGACCACAAGGGCCTACCGGCCCAACTGGACCACAAGGCGAGATTGGAAATACCGGCCCTCAGGGGGACATTGGGCCCACTGGACCACAAGGCGACACAGGCGCAACAGGACCAACAGGGGCCACAGGTCCTCAGGGTGATGTAGGGCCAACAGGTCCGACTGGAGCAACCGGAGCAACCGGGCCTCAAGGAGAAATCGGTGCTACGGGCCCGACTGGTCCAACTGGCGCAACTGGTGATACTGGACCAACAGGACCAACTGGGCCTACAGGACCTCAGGGTGATATTGGTCCAACTGGACCACAGGGTGTTCAAGGTATTCAAGGTGTACAAGGCGACCAAGGACCGACCGGGCCTACAGGCCCTCAGGGGGCAACGGGCGCAACGGGCGCTACCGGTGACACCGGACCAACCGGACCAACCGGTGACACCGGACCAACCGGACCAACCGGTGACACCGGACCAACTGGGCCTACAGGACCTCAGGGTGATATTGGTCCAACTGGACCAGAAGGTGTTCAGGGCATACAGGGTATACAAGGCATACAGGGCGAGACAGGACCAATCGGACCTCAGGGAGACACGGGACCTACCGGTCCAACAGGTGCTACTGGCGACACAGGGCCTCAAGGAGATGTTGGCCCCACTGGCCCCACTGGTCCTCAAGGAGATACCGGCCTCACTGGACCACAGGGTGCTACAGGTCCAACTGGCTCTACTGGTGCTACAGGTGCCGAAGGTTCATTTGGTGGAGCATCCTTTGACTACAACTACCTAACTAACACCACCGAGTCTGACCCAGGCTCTGGAAACTTGAAATTTAACAACACGTTAACTACCGCAACTGCGTTGTTCATTGACATCCTTGACATCAACGCTGTAGATGTAACTAACTATCTACAAACTATCGACGATTCAACCTCGACAATCAAGGGTCACTTCCGTGTTAGCGAGACCGCTAATCCAGACAATTACGTCTACTACGCCATCAATGGCTCGCACGCCCACGACACCGGATATTTCCATGTACCAATTGCCTACCTATCTGGTTCAGTTGCATCATTTGCAGACGGCCTAGATGTAACCATTACTTTCGTGCGAACCGGTGACAAAGGTGATACCGGTGCTACTGGTGCTACCGGTCCTACCGGTGCAACTGGTCCAACCGGAGCTACCGGCGATGCCGGTATTGCCGGCACTACTGGAGACACTGGCCCCACTGGGCCAACAGGTCCGACTGGTTCAACAGGTGCTACTGGCGACACAGGCGCAACAGGTCCCACCGGACCACAAGGTGATGTTGGCCCGACTGGACCGCAGGGTGTTCAGGGCGTACAAGGTATTCAAGGAGAAGTAGGCCCCACCGGCCCTACCGGACCCGAAGGACCGACGGGCGCAACTGGCGACACTGGCCCTACCGGCGCAGAAGGCCCTACAGGCCCAACTGGTCCGCAGGGTGACATCGGACCTACCGGACCGACTGGTCCGACTGGTGCTGAAGGACCTACAGGTCCTCAGGGTGTTCAGGGCGTACAAGGTATTCAAGGAGAAGCCGGGCCTACTGGCCCTACCGGAGCGCAAGGGCCGACTGGACCAACAGGACCGACTGGTGGAGACGGACCTACTGGACCAACCGGACCGTCTTCGTTCGTATCAATAAACTCTGGTGGCACTGCTGGAACCTATACTTTGCAAGCAGGAGACACAAATAGTTTGGTAGAATTCAGTGTGACCACAACAATTACCGTACCGTCTGACTCTACAAACATTCCTGTAGGGTCTACAGTTGCAATTCTCCAAACCGGAACGGGACAACTTACAGTCTCTGCTGGCGGTGGAGTGACCCTCAACTACACCCCTGGAAACAAGACCAGGGCCCAGTGGTCTCAGGCGGTGCTTACCAAACGTGCATCCAATACTTGGGTGCTAGGCGGAGATTTGACTCTCTAATGGCTATTAAAGACGTATTTTTAGGTGCCGTATCTTCGATACGAAAAAGATTTTATGATAATTTTGCCAGTCGCTCTAACACAACTGGCTCACTTGGCACTGCCACAGACGGTAGCACCTGGGATGCGGTGTCCGGCGTGATTGAAGTAAACTCTGGTAAAGCAAAGGCAACTGCAACTGCAACTTCGACAGTAGGTTCTTCGTACCCTATTGCAACCGTATCTATGCCTACACAAGACAACATCTTAAGTATTGTTGACGTTGGAAATGGTGCCTCTGCCGCTATCTGGGTTCAAAGCAGTACTGACTGGTGGATGGTAGCTACAGACTCTACTTTTAACAGTATTCCAGGAAATACAAACTACACATCCGGAGCAACAACATACACTTCTAGCGCACCCACGTACACCTCTGGTGCAACTGGATTTACGCAAGGTGCCACTACCTACAGCATAGGTGGCCCACAGTATTCAGTTGGAGCAGTAACTTATACTAAAGGACCGCTTGAATACACATCTAGTGCAGCAACTTTTACCGCTGGAACAGCTACTTACACTCAAGGCACTGCTACATATACTCAAGCGGGCGGGGCATTTACTGCTTCTACTCCATATTTTTCTGCTATCCCCTACACTTCATCTACTCCATATAGTTCGGCATTTGGGTACTCTTCCGGTGGAGCTACTTACACAGCCGGAACTACATATTCTAGGTTTACTTATAACAATCCTAAGTACTCTCTAAGCGGTGGTAAGTATTCAGTTTCTTATACATCTTTTCAATCATGGCAATCAGCAACAAATTATAGCGTTTCAGCTTCCTATAGTTTTGCTACTACTTACACTGCTGGCACAACAACCTACACCTCTGGTGTAACTACAAACTATACAGCCGGAGCCACAACTTATACTCAAGGTGCAACTTTTTATACTTCAGCCGCGGGCGCTTATACCTCAGCAACTCCTTATACTTCGGCTACACCATACACCAGTGCCCAAATTTATACATCAAACGAGCCGTATACCTCAAACAATCCGTACACTTCAAATGACCCGTACACCTCCAATGTCCCCTACACTTCTGACTCGCCATATACGTCAAACGTACCATACAGCTCGTTCACTAACGCAACTACATTTGCCTATCAGGCCATTCTAAAAATAAACAGATCAGTGAGCAATACTGTATCTACTATTACTTCTTCAGTAATCTCTACGGCTCAGACCATCGGCTCTATATTAGTAAGCACCTCTGGCAACCAGATAACTGCAAAAGCTTTCTCGGACACCAATTTAGTTACCCAAATCGGCTCTGATTTGGTGTATACTGCAACTGGAGCAACAATAAACACGACTTACGGAATTTCTATTTCCCCTACCCAATACGCTCAAAGTGATACGATAGGGGCATCGGTAAACATCCAACGAGCTTAGGACTACAGAATGAAGATTATTAGGTTTTTTTCACAGCCAGAATATGAAAACCTAGGGCAACCAGCTCCCGCTAAAAAATTTCTACCTAAATGGTATCAAAAGTCTGAGTTTACATTTAAAGATGAACACGGGATAGAGCACCCGGGGCTCAAGAAGTGCGTGCCTTTTATGGACGCCATGCTCAGCGGATATATGTTAGTGACTCCTGTAGACATTTTTGTGTCTAAAAACAAAGACCAATCTTTAAAAATATCTTGGAACTCTCCAGAAGTGTTTAAAGATTTTATTGCAGAAAGAACTAAAGCTTTAGGGGAACACATGCCTAGACCAGCAGGCCACTGCCCCAATCACTTAGCGTTTAAAGGCTTTTGGGGATTTAAATTGCCTAGAGGCTGGAGTGCGCTGGTAGTTCATCCGCTCAACAGACATGACCTGCCGTTTACAATTACGTCTGGAATTATGGACGCTGATAAATACTCCACTAGCGGTAACATACCATTTTTTATCAAAGAAGATTTTGTAGGAGTAATTCCAGCAGGAACGCCATTTGCTCAAATAATCCCTATTAAGCGTGCTTCATGGAAAGCCATAAACAACGATGCTGGAATTAGATATTTAGAATATTTGCAGGGCGCTACAGTACGTACGCCAGGAAAAAGCTACAAAAAACTTTTTTGGATAAGAAAGGACTATAAGTAATGCCTTTTAAAAAGAAAAAGCAAATATACGGAGACTTGATTAAAGAGTTTAGGCCAACTATAACAAGTTTATTACTAGAGATTTTAAAACAAAAACTATTTAATCTAAAAAGAACTAAGCAAACAATTTACAATCCTGGCTCAGTTTTTATACCAGAAACAGACAAATTTAGTTATCTACCATTAACGTACTTAGCACTAGTTCAAGACGGAGTTGTAGTAGAGCTAATTCGTGTGAACATAGAATCTGCAAAAATACTGATGTCTAAGAAAACTAAGTTTGTAGAGTTTGACCCTAAAGAAACCGTAGTTAAAAAAGGTATGACATACTCAAACAAAACATTTATTGAGAGCCAAGAAAATGACAAAAAAGATTAATTTTTATTCAGTAGACATCAACCTAGAACTAAACCACCCACAGCCAGCTTCAAAACTGCTGCCAGAGTGGTTTAGAAAAATCCCAGGAGTCGCTGAAGGGATTGACACTATAAAAAAGTGTATGCCATTCCTAGATTCTATGACAGCAGGATACGTAATCGTCCTCGCTGCCGACGTATATTTTGATGGAGCCGGTGTTCAGCAAATATCAAAGCACGAAATGGTTTCTACACACGCTAAATCGCAGCTGGGCGATATGCAAATACCAAGAGAGTACTCAAAGCAACCATACAAATGGAATAATTTTTTCTTAGTAAAAACTCCAAAAGGCTACAGCACGCTATTTACTCACCCTATGAACAGGATTGATTTGCCATTCTATACCCTGTCAGGGGTAGTAGAAACAGATAGCTTTGGGCTCCCAGTAAACTTTCCATTCTTTATTAAAAAGGATTTTGTAGGAGTTGTTCCAGCCGGAACCCCCATAGCCCAGGCTGTCCCATTCAAACGCTCAAACTGGAAACACGAAGTAGAAGATAAAAAACAAATTAAACTACCAGTTTACAGATTTACAATGCACAACCCACCGTTCGGATTCTATAAAAAATATTTTTGGAGTAGAAAAAAATACCAGTAATTAGGTAAAATATAATATGGCAAAAGTTTCTTTAAATTTAGGCAAAAACAGCCGCTCCTGCGCAAGCTGCACAAAATGCTGCGAGGGCTGGCTGTCTGCTAACATCCTCGGGGAAGACATGTTTCCAGGAAAGCCTTGTCAGTTTGTAGCTCCAGATGTTGGATGTACAATCTATAAAAAACGTCCAGAAGACCCTTGTAAAACTTTTGAATGCTCGTGGAGAGCCACTGACTACGTACCAATAGAGTTTAGTCCAGTAAATACCGGACAAATAGTTACTCCTCAGAGAATAGAAGGTATCGACTATTTGTCTATGGTATTTGCCGGTAAAGAAGTTCAATCAGACTTTTTATCATGGTTTGTTACGTTTGCAGTAGGGCGTCAGCTCAATGTAGAATGGTCAATTGATGGTCAACTTTATGCTTTAGGTTCTCAAGATTTTATGGAAGCCAGAGCCAGGCGAGAAGAACTAATTCAAAAACAAATTAAATTAGAAAAGACAAGCCAATGAAAATCCCAAATATTTTTACTAGAGCAAGAAAAGACCGAGTAACTACTATTGAAAGCTCCGTTTATGCTAAGGACACAATAACTACCCCTACCTTTAACGGAATGTATACAATAAAAAATGTTAACCCACCCACAAGTGACGACCTGTTTTATTTTATTCCCGGAGAAAACATGCTAGAAGGCTACGTAGAGTCTTCTAATGCAGCTACAATGAATTTAATCAATGGTAAAAAGAAGCTTGTAAAATCTATTTGCTATAGTTTTTATCACTCAATTATGGATGACATGTCCGAGATACTTTATGCCTTAGAAAAGTACCCGGACCACGACGTCGTAATAGATATTAGCGACATTTATGTAGCACTGTACGGCCCCGGAGCTGAGTGGGACTTCTTTAACTTTTTTGTGCAGACTTTGAAAGAGAATGGTACGTCTGTAAAGCTAGTTCAACTAAAAAACTACGACATAATTTACATGGATAATTTTAAGGTAGTCAGCTTTATTTATGAATCAGGTAAAAAGTCTAATTTAATATACGAATTTTTAAAACCAAAAGTAACTAACCCCGACATAAAACCAAGTAAGAATGTGTTTGTTAGTCGGGGAGCTATGGAGCCTAGGGATGACGTAGAGGCAGAAGGCCTTTCTTTTCTTAACGATTGCCGTATGGACGACCATAAGGCACTAGAAAACTACTTTGCTTCTATAGGATACGACATAATTCATGCTGAAAAATTCAACAGTTTTCAAGAGCAGTTAGACTACTTTTATTCAGTAAAAAACATAGTGTCTATAACTGGGTCGGGACTTACCAACGCTGCGTTTATGCAGCCTGGCGGCAGCATGTTTGAGATAGTGACACCGCTTGTAGTGTCTGTTCCCCCACCCGATGCCCCTAAGGACATCACCAATCCGTTTTTTGTTCAAGAAATACACAACTTTTACAAAAATCTTGCTTACTACCAAGACCACACGTATGCTTGCGTTCAGAACCCAACTCGTAGTTTTGAAGAGTTTAAGCAAAAGATAGAAAGCAACCCCAAGCTCAAGGCTTATTTGGACTGCAATGATTAAGTTAGTTGTATTTGACCTAGATGGCGTACTCCTTGACAGTAAGGAAATACACTTTAATGCTCTTAACCTGGCTTTGGACGAGGTCGGTGATGACTACATCATCCTTAGGCACGAGCAGGACACGGTGTATGAGGGCCTAACAACTAACGCCAAGCTTCACATCCTTACAGAAACGAAAGGCTTACCTAAAGAAGTACACAGAGAAGTTTGGCAAAGAAAGCAAGAGTATTCTGCGGTACTGTTTGAGAGCATCTCTCCAGACGAAGACCTAGTTAGCTTGTTTAAATTTATTAAGTCTAGGGGTATTAAGATTGCAGTAGCTAGCAACAGCATTAGAAAGACGCTTGACACTTGTCTAAAGTCGCTAGGGGTAGCAACCTACGTCGACTATTCGCTAAGCAACGAAGACGTAGAATTACCTAAGCCAGACCCACAAATATACAATCAGTGCATGAGCCACTTTGGTGTTGGCCCTGAAGATACGGTTATTTTTGAAGACAGCGAGATTGGACTTCGCTCTGCCTTCGCTACCGGTGCTAAAGTAGAAAAAGTTGTAAACAGGAAGGACGTCTACTTTGACCGAATTGACAGAGTCATACACGAAGCCTAATGTCCTAATCCCCATGGCAGGGCTGGGCAGCAGGTTTGTTGAAAAGGGTTACTCTCTTCCAAAACCACTGATTAAGATTTTTGGCAAACCTATGATTCAGCATGTAGTAGAAAGCCTGGGAATTGATGGGCACTACATTTTTTTGGTGCAGAAAGCCCACCGTGTTAAGTACCACTTAGACGACGTGCTAGACGAGATTGCTCCAGGCTGCTCAATCGTAGAAGTAGATGGTTTGACCGAGGGTGCCGCAAGCACTAGCCTCCTTGCCAAAGACCTAATCAATAATGATGAAGTACTCGTTATCGCTAACTCAGACCAGATAGTCAAGTGGGATTCAGACCAGTTTCTGTTTTGGTTTCCAGAATTTGACGGCATCACTGCAGTGTTTGAAGCCTCTGACCCTAAGTGGTCGTACGTGAAGGGGGACCTAAACTACGTCACAGAGATTGCTGAAAAGAGAGTGATTAGCAATAAGGCTAACGTTGGTATCTACGGCTGGACACGTGGCTCAGACTACGTAAAGTATGCAGAGCAGATGATTGCTAAAGACATTCGTACCAACGGGGAGTTCTACATTGCCCCTGTATATAACGAGGCTATCGCTGACGGTAAGTGTATCTACCACTTTCCTGTGTTTGAAATGCACGGAGTCGGCACTCCGGAAGATATGAACGAATACATTAGGAGTACCAGTGATTAAGATTGCTCATCGCGGAAACATTGACGGCCCTGACCCTAGCACGGAGAATCACCCAGAGCAATTGCTAAAAGCCATCTCTCTAGGATTTGATGTAGAGACAGACGTTTGGGTCACCGGTGACAAGATATTTCTAGGACACGACGAACCCACGTATCAAATTACCGCTGATTATCTGAAGTCGATAGGTGCCAACGCATGGTATCACTGTAAAAACTTGTTGGCTGTCGAGTATTTTTTATCTAATATGCCAGAGCTAAACTTTTTTTGGCACGAGGATGACAGGTTTACGCTGACAAGCAGCGGCTACATTTGGACCTACCCCAAGCAGCCATTCACATCTAGGTCAGTTATTGTTGATTTGTCTGCAGATAACCTACAGAAATACCAAAATATCCCGTACGGTGTCTGTACGGACTATCCAGGAGCTTAGTTAATTATTTTGCCTTATCATGCTTCTCCTCGCAAATTCTAGCTAGAGAAGTAACAACGTAAGCTGATTTGCAAACAGCACA
>Ga0247723_1002364_pt1 | contig 10130 bp, 23 predicted proteins | sample MSEWelMarce5H_FC_FD_189079 | JGI IMG/M metagenome (GOLD analysis project Ga0247723, IMG submission 189079) | Subsurface sediment microbial communities from gas well in West Virginia, United States - MSEEL Well Study Marcellus 5H_FC | ecosystem: Environmental > Terrestrial > Deep subsurface >...
GTATAAGTACTAATACTAATATTTTTTTAACTTAAAGGAGAGTAGTATGAGTATTACAATTAAGAATTTGGAGAGTGCATTGGCAGGAGAATCACAAGCACACATTAAATATAGGTATTTTGCTAAGATTGCTCGTGAAGAAGGTTACGAAGATGTTGCAAAACACTTTGAACACACAGCCGACCAAGAATTACTTCATGCATGGGGACATCTTGAGTTGTTGGTTGGTAAACCATCTACTAAAGACTGTTTGAATCTGGCCATTGAAGGTGAAACATACGAGTTCACCACAATGTATCCAGAGTTTTATAATAATGCTGTATCTGAGAAAGATGCTCAGGCATCCTCAGAATTCATTGAGCAAATTGCTGAATCGAAAGATCATGCTCAACAATTTAAAGACAAACTGGCTGTACTAGATAAAGCAGAGAAACGATTTAAAGCACTTAAAGGTGTAGAAGAACGCCATGCAAATGCCTATAAACAACAATTGGAGAAACTATAATGAATAACGAATATTACCGTTGTATCGTATGTGGTCACATTCTATCTGTGGAAGATTACAACAGCATGCCAGATGACTACACTTGTCCTGATTGTGGTGTAGGTAAATCCGATTATGAATTGATTAAAGAGTGAAGAAAGTATTAATAACTGGTAGTTCTGGTTACATTGGCCAACACCTCGTAAAACTCCTTAGACGGGAAGGTTACGAGGTTTTTGGCGTTGATATAAATGACAGATTTAATGATTATTTGGCACCAAATCATTTTACCAAATTAGACATTACTGAAAACTTTGTGATATGGCCGACCACAGTATTTGATACTGTTGTGCATCTTGCAGCTCTTGTTAGAGTAAATGAATCAGTAACAAAACCAATAACATATTATAATACCAATATTAATGGTACTGTAAATGCATTGCAGTCATTATTCTTTAAGAATTTTGTGTTTGCTTCTACTGGCGCAGCAGCCAATCCGGTGGTACCATATTCGTTATCAAAGCGATGTGCTGAAGATGTAGTGGAAAGATATTGCATTGAAGATTCAAAAACATTCACTTTATTCCGTTTTTATAATGTGATTGGTAGTGAAGGTACGGCACCAACCAATCCTGATGGTTTGTTTTCTAACCTAATTAAGGCCAAACAAACAGGCACATTCAATCTGTATGGTAATGATTACAATACACCAGATGGTACACCAGTACGAGATTATGTTCATGTGAATGAGATATGTCATGCAATTAAATTGGCAATCGAAACACCTGCCAATTCATTACAGAATTTAGGCCATGGTAAAGGACACACCGTTAAAGAAATGGTAGAAATATTCAAACAGGTAAACAATTGTGATTTTGAAATTAACTATTGCCAAAGGCGTGAAGGTGATTTAGAATGTAGTGTACTAGATAATGTATCGTCTTATATGAATTCGACTTATACACTACCACAATTATTGGAAATAAAATGAATGATGTATTGCAAAAGATAATGAATGAATCCTTTACTGATGAACAAGGTGAAGTATTTGATACTGAGCGATTTGCTGAGTTGATTGTGAAAGAGTGTGCCAAAGATTTTGATAAAACTTATATGGCCGGTGGAAAAACTATGGGCAATTACATTAGGCAAAAGTTTGGAGTAAAAGAATGAAAATATACATGAATGGGTACCAAAATCACTGGTTATCACCATACACCATTATTGACTATGTGTTCTTTTGGACAGATTGGTCAAAGTGTTCACGCAACAAGCGTATCATAGAAGATGGAGAATGGATTAATCATCCTGCATGGGTTGAAAAGGTCGTACCGGTATTAGAACCATTCTGCAATGCATTAAAGTGGGTTAGTGAGAGAATTAATCCAAGCATTCGTTATGTAAAGATTGATCGTTACGATACATGGTCAATGGATCATACCTTGGCATATATTATTCTACCAATGTTAAAGCAGTTACAATCTACCAAACATGGCTCAGCAATGGTAGATGATGAAGATGTGCCTGAAGAATTGCGTGAACCGAATAAACCCAAAAGAAAAAAGAATGATGTTCGTGGTACATTACAAGTACATTCGATTGACCTAGAAGATGAATATACACTTGTTCACCAAAAATGGGATTGGGTACTTGGTGAAATGATTTGGGCATTTGAACAAAAAGTAAAAGATGATGATGAGTCACATTTCTTTGATCACTCCGCATATAATAATGCTGATGGAAAAACCAACCATGACATTTGGTTTAAAGATATGTCCGAAGGCAAGAGTAAGTTGAAGGTTGATTGGGACGGATTGAAGGCACACCAAGCAAGAAAGACCAATGGTTTCCGTTTATTTGGTAAATATTATGAAGGATTGTGGGATTGATTATGAATAATTTTGAGAAACACGCCAGAGAAGAATTTCGTGCAGCTGGTTGGATGGATGAAAATGGTGATATCAAAGATGAAATGCAAGCCATGATTTGTGCCAATGTATTAGACTTATTGAATGTGTTTGCAGAACAAGGACATTCTGGTTCATCAGGTGCCTATGCAATTAATATGTTTGACCGATTGGTTGAATTTAAATGTATTGCACCACTAACAGGTGAAGATTGGGAATGGAACGATACGGGCCACAATGTATATCAAAATAGACGATGCTCTAGTGTGTTCAAAGATAAAGAAACTGGTGAGTGCCATGATATTGATGGTAAGGTATTTTGGGAATGGAATATTGGCCACGAAGGTAAGCCATACAAATCATATTACCATAATGGTGGTTGCCACACACCCGTAACTTTTCCATATACACCACCAAAAGAACCTATCTATGAGTATAGATATTCTGATGCAACTCCGCCTGCACCACCACAAACTGAGGAAGGATTATTGTGATACCCTATGTTGGTTATGTGCAAGCGAAACGGTCATTGAAATTGGCCAAAGAAACTATTGAATTAATGAATGATCCAAACAACTATATGTTAGAGGCACAGAAAGATATGCTTGAGTTGGAAGTGGAACATTTCCGTGAGGCATCAATAAAGTTTACCATAGTTCTATTGACTTTGGTTACCTTTTGTGTTACACTATACTATCTATATGTGAATGGAGTTTTTAATGTATAAGAAATTATCAGAATATTTTGAGAGATACAAGACCACCTTTCTTTTATGTTTGTTGGTGTTTGTAGTAACGGTGTATTATGCACCATATTTTATGAATAAACCATTTAATGGTGATTTTGATGGTTCGATTCAGAACAAATTGGTTTGGTCAGTTAAGGGTGAATGTTACTTTGTTCGACCATTGAATCAAACTGATACATTATTAGTTCGTGTTAATGATTGTGATAAAGGAAACAAGTGAAAACCAATAAAGATTTTACACTAAGTAAAAGCAGTAAACGAATGTTAGCTACTCTGAGTTCAGAACAACGAGCTCCTTGGAAGAAAATGATGATTGAAGCAGAAGTTTTAGAGAAGCGAGCCAAGTTGGCCAAATTAACTATGAAGTCGGATAAGGGAGAATCATAATGGCATTATTTGTTGAAGTTGATTCTGTTGAAAAACAGAGTAAAGTAATTATTAATTTAGATGAAGTTGTTGAAATTGCGCCATTAAGTTCTGGTGGTTGTGCCTTGTTCTTAGCACATGGCGTAATTAAAGTTAAAGATAACTATGATATGTTCAAACAATTTGCCATGCAAACCGTATCGAGTGAAGATATTGCCAATCGAATCGAAGCAATCAAAGGTCGTGGTCGTCCAGCAAAATCATCCATCACAGCAGAAGATGTTCCTAAGCTATGAGTAAGTTTACATTTATCTGTGAAGATGAGCCAATGCCATTTGCTGATGCAATCATCACCAAAAAAACTTTCGAGTTTAATGCTGACCATTTAAATAGTGTCGTTGGTGAATTTGAAACTTTTTTAAAAGGTTGTGGATTTCATTTCGATGGCCAATTGATAATTTATAATGATTCACCTAATACCAGTGAGGTTTGTGTAAGAGATGATTTGGATGATTTAGATTCCATTTTCTCACCAAACAAAAGTGTTATCAAGTGAAAAAATTACTATATCGTTTCTATAACTGGGTCTATGACGATTGGAAATCTGGTCGAGTTCGGTTTATTGTAGAGTGTGTGGCATGGGCAATCTCAATTGGTTGTGCCATCGCCATGGCTGCAACAGTTCCTAATCCACCACTTTTGATTTTATATCCTATTTGGATTACTGGTTGTGCCATGTATGCTTGGGCTGCACTTACTCGCAACTCATTTGGCATGTTGGCCAACTATTTGTTACTTACTACAATTGATATTATTGGTTTAATAAGAATGTTATGAATATTTTTTATCTAGATAATGATCCTAAAATTTGTGCTGAAATGCACCTTGATAAACACGTTTGCAAAATGGTAATTGAGTATGCTCAGTTACTTTCCACCACACATCGTGTACTTGACGGCGAAGAATACCGCAGACTCTCTGCCAATAACCGTTCAATCAAGGCATGGCGACTGCCTGATGGCCGTGAAGAACGCCTCATGAAGCCTACTATGATGAACCACCCATCCGCCATATGGGTACGCCAGTCAGACAAAAACTACCTATGGTTGTACAATATGTGGTGTGAACTGCTCGAAGAATTTACCTATCGTTATGGTAAAGTTCATGCATGTGCTCGATTGATACCTGACCTTGGTGTATTGCCTACAAATATACCAATCAAACATTTTACTGGTCCTACACCTGCAATGCCAGACTATTGCAAAGTACCAGGTAATTCATTACAATCTTATCATAATTATTACTTCAATGAAAAACAACGTATGTGGTCATGGAAAGGTAAGATAAATAGTAGACCAGAACCTAAATGGTTAACCGATATGATTATGAAGAAAGCTGCTTAATGCCGTCATATGACTTTTTAAACAAACAAACAAATGAAGTTGAAGAACACCGTATGTCCTACACGGTGTTAGAACAATTCAAACTAGATAATCCACATCTGGAACTATACATCTCCGCACAAAACCTACCAATCATGTCTGATGGCATGCGTATGTCTGTTCCAGGTATCGGTAAAGCCGATTCTACCTTTGAGAAATATGTTATTGGTCGCATGAAAGAACAGGTTGGTCAGAACACAATCAAAGATGGTCACAAGACCAAAGCACCAAGAGAATGGTAGTAAACAATCTTCCCGCAATACTCATCTACAAAGGAGTTAAACTTGAACAGAAAGTTGCCCCCGTAGTTAAGACTCAAAAGCTATCCAATGATAATAATAACAGGAGAACTAATGAGCAAGAAAAGAGGAATGTCAAAACAACAGCGGCTGTATTACGAATATCAAAACAAGGAAAAAGTTAAAGAGGAACTTGTTGAATATATAAAGCAGAAGCACTCGTTAGAAAAATGTAAAACAAATGACGGACATGTAAAAAATATATTATATTGAGGATGATGAATGAAACAGAATGTACAGTTTGATAATTTCGTAGGCGTATTTGATGGGTTTTTTACCAGTGAATATTGCCAAGAGATGATTAATTATTTTGAGAAACTTGACAGCATGGGCAAAACATGGCAAAGAGATTACACAATCGAAACTGCCAAATCTGATACATCCACATCATTACTTGATCCTAAATCTATATCATTTTCCAAAGACAATCTAGGAGAATACTTTGATGTGTTTACTAGTACATTTTGGGAACATTGTTATCCAATTTACGCTAAAGAATTTTCTGTGTTGAAGAATATGCCACAGCAAATGATTTACACCATCAAAGTTCAAAGAACAAATCCAACAGAAGGTTATCATGTTTGGCATTGTGAGAATGGTTCTAGAGATATGAATGCCAGAGTTGGTGTATTCTTAATGTATCTTAATAACATCCGTGAGGGTGGTGAAACTGAATTCCTGTATTCAGGACAAAGAATTAAACCAGAAGAAGGTCGTTTACTCATCTGGCCTGCCGGTTACACCCATACACATCGTGGTAATCCACCATTAGGTGGACAAACCAAATATATTATTACCGGTTGGATTGAGTTCGTTAATTAATATGTTTAAATTCTGCCCACCAAAAGAACTTCCTGATTTAGTATCTCAAACTGCACCAGATGGTAGAAGATTCTATACCATACCCGATGGTACAAAACTACCTTCTGTTACCACAGTCCTTGGCGCCCAAAAGAAACAGGCCATCATGGAATGGCGCAAACGAGTTGGTGAAGCAGAGGCTAACAGAATATCTAAACAAGCGACTGGACGAGGTACCAATGTTCACACACTATGTGAGAGGTACCTGAACAATGAGGCGTTGGGTGATATTATGCCAGATGCCAAAGAGATGTTCTTATCATTAAAGCCATTACTGAATCGTATCGATAATATACACTACCAAGAGTGTGCCTTGTGGTCTAAACAACTTGGTATGGCAGGTCGTGTGGATTGTATTGGTGAGTTTGATGGTGAACTATCTGTAATTGATTTTAAAACATCCAAACGACCAAAAACCATTGCACAGATTGAAGATTACTTTTGGCAAACATCTGCATATGCACTAATGTATGAAGATATGATTGGTACACCGATTAATAATATCGTAATTATTATGGCGGTAGAAGATAATGAACCTTTGTTATTTAAACAAAAGACTGCGGATCACATCGATGGACTGGTAGAGGCAATTATTTACTATCAAAAGTTGGTTAGAGGCTTGCCTGTGACTAAATAATAGAGTAGTATACACATTGGTTGGTAGAACCATAAAACTATCGTACACACAAACACACACAAGGAGAAGTAAAATGAGTATGACACCATACGAGATACGGCTAGAACTCTTAAAAATGGCCAAAGATATGCTAACGGATGATTATCACACTAGACGTGATTCATTATCTCAACAATGGCATACACAGGTAGATGCAGCAAAAATTGCTGGTACATCATCACCTGATTTCCCGGCGTTACCGCCATTTCCCACAGAAGATGAAATTGTAAAGAAAGCAGAAGCTCTCAATCAATTTGTTTCTCAAACCACTCCACCACCTGAAGTAAAAATTACAAAGAAAACGAATTCGTAATTGGAGAAATCTGGCCGCCTGATGTTTGGCGGTCAGAACATCAAAAAGGAAGAAAGATGTTTAACATTAAAAGATTTAATATACTGGCCGTAATATTAGCAGCACTAACAGTAGTTTATACAGCACCAACATTATCAAACGAGTTTATTAATAATACAACACAAAAACAAGTGAGTGCAGATTTTAATAGACAACTTGATTGTCTTGCAAAAAATATTTACTATGAGGCTGGTAGTGAAAAGTATGAAGGTAAACTGGCAGTAGCACAGGTTACCATGAATCGTGTAAACTCTGGTAGATTTCCATCAGACATATGTTCTGTGGTTTATCAAAAAACCACAGACCAAAATTTAAGAACTATCTGCCAATTTTCTTGGACCTGTATGGTGAAAGAATTGGTAATTAAAGATAAGTATTCTTGGGAAGAGTCCCAATTAATTGCCAAGAGAGCCTTGACAGAACCATTCGTGCATGATACAATAGCACAATCAAATGCATTATTTTTCCATGCAGTTTATGTAAAACCTAATTGGGAAAAGACCAAGGTTGTTAAACAAATAGGAAACCATATATTTTACAGTAAGATTTAAATTATGCCAACTCGTGATGAAATTAAGAAATTTAGTATGATGATTGAACAATTGGCGGCAGAAAAAAGAATCGGTTTAATGGATTCTATCTGCCACCATTGTAAAGAATCTGGCCTAGAGGTGGAAGTTGCGGCAACATTAATATCTTCCGCATTGAAGGCAAAGATTAAAGAAGAAGCACAGAGTTTAAATTTGATTAAGAAAAGTTCCAAACTACCAATATGACCGAAAATTCTGGTTATGCGGCTTTTGTAATGTATAACAGTTTAAAGTTGCATTTTACTTCTAAGAGTTATGATTACTTCAAATACAATGGAAAAACTAATGTAAGTGTTACAACATTTCTTAAGCGTAAAGACAAATATACTTTTTACAAATTAAGTCGGAAGTATACCGTTGAAGAACTAAAAGATTTCTATGTTGCCAACTTTTTACAAGGTGATAAATGGGCAGGTGATATGCTCAAAGATGGTGAAGAGGTATATAAAAAGTGGCAAAAAACACAACAGAGCTTGACCTATACGTTTGAAAATGATATACTATACTTGTTCAATAATTGCGGTACACCTGAAGAAAACCTAGAGGTGAAACCCAATTCGTATCCTGTGTTGATGCACTTGGTACAGTTGAATCAGGTCTCATTAGAAACCTTGTGTATTATGAATGATATCATGAATTTCTTTCCTATGTGGAATAAAAAAATTGACGATGATATTATTTGGCCAGATTTTAAAATGAGATGTGAAAAGTATACTCCGTTTATACAGTATGATAAAAAGAAGTTTAAAGATATATTGAAAGAAAAGATTAAAGAATATGCCTGAAGCAATTATTAAGAAGATTTACCTAGACATGGACGGTGTAATTGCTGACTTTGATAGAAGGTACAAAGCTCGATATAAAATGTTGCCGAGAGAGGCAGAAGAGCATAAAGAGTTTGATAAGTTCTTTACACAGTTTATTAAAGACGGTGAATTTGCGACACTAGACTTGATGCCTGATGCAATGGAACTAATCAGATTTCTTAGAGGTTTGAAAATACCAACTGAGATTCTATCATCTAGTTCCTCAGAGAAAAGAGATCCAGATATTCGACCACAAAAATTGGAATGGTTGAAGAAGAATAACATTGAGTTTCCGGCTATCATTGTACCAGGTAAAAGGCACAAGAAGGAATACTCAAACAAGAATACCTTATTGATTGATGATACACCTGCAAATATCGACCAATGGCGTAGAGAAGGTGGTATTGGTATACTTCATACAGATGCGTTTACCACCATCAATATATTGAAGTTATATGTTTGACAAAGCATAAATACTATGATATACTAGTAGTTGATTATGAGAAATAATTTGAAAGTAGTTTATATTCCGTTAATACTCCGTTTATACGAAAGGCAACACAATGAGTTCATTTGCAAATCTAAAACGCCAATCTGGCAACCTCGACAAACTCTCCAAAGCAATCGAAGCAATCAATACATCATCTGAAGGTGGTGCGGAAAAGTCTGATAATTTCTGGCGTCCAGAAGTTGATAAGGCAGGTAATGGCATGGCCACTATCCGTTTTCTTCCCGCATCCGAAAAAGATGGTGATGATGGTCTACCTTGGGTGAAGATTTTCTCACATGGTTTCCAAGGACCTGGTGGTTGGTTAATCGATAACTGTTTGACCACAAAGAATCAACAATGTCCAGTATGCGAACACAATTCTACATTATGGAATTCTGGCATTGAAGCTAACAAAGATGTAGTTCGTAAACAAAAGCGTAAGTTGAATTACATCGCCAATGTTTACATCGTTTCTGACCCTAAGCATCCAGAAAACGAAGGTAAGATTAAGTTGTTTAAGTTCGGCAAGAAAATCTTTGACAAGATTACTGAAGCCATGAACCCACAATTTGAAGATGAAACACCAATCAATCCATTTGATATGTGGAAAGGTGCAAACTTTAAGTTGAAGATTCGTAAGGTAGAAGGTTATCAGAACTATGACAAGTCTGAATTTGATTCACCATCTGTATTGTCTGACGATGATGCAAAGTTGGAACAAATCTGGAAAGATTCTTTCTCACTCGCAGAATTAACTGGTGATAAAGAGTTCAAATCTTATGATGAGTTGAAGAAACGACTTGATAAAGTACTTGGTTTGAATGGTGAAGCACCAAAGACAACCGTAGAGCAAGTAAAAGCTAAAACCTTTGATGCACCTAAGGCAAAAGCTGAAGATTCACCCTTTAAAGATGATGCATCCGATGAGGATGATTTGAGTTATTTTGCTAAACTAGCAGAAGAAGATTAAACCTACTGACCCCTTGGTTTAGACCCCGCTACGGCGGGGTTTTTTACATGGCTCTTGCGTTTTGCCTTTGAATTCTTTGTAGTGTAGATTCATCTGTTCTAACACCAATACTAGATTCTACCACTACTCCAGCTGAACC
>Ga0247723_1002365_pt1 | contig 10127 bp, 13 predicted proteins | sample MSEWelMarce5H_FC_FD_189079 | JGI IMG/M metagenome (GOLD analysis project Ga0247723, IMG submission 189079) | Subsurface sediment microbial communities from gas well in West Virginia, United States - MSEEL Well Study Marcellus 5H_FC | ecosystem: Environmental > Terrestrial > Deep subsurface >...
ATCTCTTGACGGGCTTGGATGGAAGTGACAATCTCAGAGCCATGAGACAACTGCAAGCTACCGGCTTGGTTTGTTGGGGCAGGAGTCCAAGTAAGAATGCTTTCTTGATCCGACCAACGAATCAGCATAGGGTTTAAACTAGATGAACCGTAGTCATCACAGCCAAACGCAAACACAAAACGGCTTGCGTCGGACACAAATACAGATAAAATCACGACAGGTACATCTGCGTCTGCTCCACCAATGCTAGATACCAACACTGCCCGGGTGTTTAAACCATTGGTTTGATCCCAATAGTACAAAGCGCCACCACGGGGAGCTAACAATAAATCTTCGCCAAAGTTAGATTGGCTCCATAGACGCAGGGAGGCGGTAGATCCTCCGCCTGTACCCCAAAGGCCAGAACCCCAAGGGCCAGCGCCCCAGCCTATAAGAGGAACTGCGTACTCAGGGCCAACGTTAATTTGATAGGCAGCTACGACAGAAGCACCGCCCGTAGCGCCTGCCGCAATAACAATAGGTGTGGTGATGGTGTATGAGTTAGCATCAATCACCGTAATCTGAAACTCTGCGTTGTACGTAGTTGCGTACGTACCTGTAGCACCGCTGAACGTCACAAAGTCGCCGGTTACAGCGCCGTGCGCAGTATCTGTTACGGTGACAGTTGTTGTGCCGTTACCCAAAAAAGGGTTATTGTTAATTGTGCTGCTTGCACGAATGGGGGTGATGTCGTTGTAAGCGCCACCGGACTCAATGTAGAACTTTAAGTTAGTGCCTACTCCTATAAGGTTTGCGCCGCCAAGTGTGACCCAATTCCACAGCGACCGGCACACACCCTCGTAAGTCTCATCGGAGATGCGAACCCAGCCGCCAATCTTTTCGGGGGTTCCAGAACGGAACCGAATCTTCTCAGACTCATACCATCCACCAGCCGCATTAGTGCCGGAATTTACAGACCCTAAAGCCTCGGATGCGTACCGTGTGTTTTCTCGGTTAACCCCCGGACGAAATAGAATCTTTTTTAACGGCATTGGCGACCTTTATTTGCTGGCAACGCCTTTGGTCTTCTCAAAAGAACGCATACCGGCAATGCCCAAGATGCCTGATAATATCACCCAAAGCTGGTCTGCGTCTAGTACCGGAGGGGGATCCATACCAACAGGAACCCAGCCCATAGCTTGCAAGTATTTCCAGCACCATTGGAACAGTGGATACAGCAGAAACTGATACCCCATAGCAGCTACACCGATCCATCCGATGGCAGGTCGCCAGCCACTGACAAACACGCTACTGGACGCAGCTTCAATCTTATTAACCTCAATCTGCGCTAGGTCTGTGGCTTGGTCAATGCGCTTCTCTTCAAGATCGAGCTTACGCTGCTCGATCTCCATTTCCATCTTTTCTTTGTCGGTGGTAATAAGGTCGCCTGCAACCTTGCCCACGGCTTCAATAATTGATCCAACGGCAAGCAAGCTCATTTCAAACCTTTCAATGTGCGGTTCAGCCAGCCTTTGAGGAACTTAACTTGCACGGGGTTCTTGTTGCAAATCTCAACGTATCGGGCAATCTTTGCCAAGGCGTATGATTCTTTAAACCGTTGACCGTCCGTAACTTGATTGAGTTTCTCTACGGTTTTAGCACCAATCCCGCCGTCAGGGGTAGCGCCCACAATCAACTGAGCAAGCTTGACCGCCATGCCCATACCTGCATTTACACCAAAGTTAAAGATGGTGTTAGCCACTTCTTGGTTTGAAATCTCATTACCACGCATCTTGTCCCAGAACTCTGTACGGTAGAACTCACGCACCATAGGGGTAAGGGAGCCACCAAATTCCTTTTTATCTACTAGCGCCCAGCCGGGCCACTGCGGGTTCTTGTTACGAGCAATTCCTGCGTAAGTCATGCCGCCCGTGTCGCCGGGAACTTCGTGGAGGACGTAGCCGCCCTCATCTTTCATCATCTGCTCAAAGGCTGGTTCAAACTGCGCCATCATTTTTCCTTGGGCTTGTCTTCATTCTGCATGAGTTTGATACCAGACAGGAACCCAATCATGCCGCCGATAAGAGTAGAAAAAGCGGGTGAAATCATTTTGAAAATCTCTGCGTTGTCCACCTCCTTGGCCCACAGTCCAAGCATAAAGGCGATTACCATAGCCAAGACGGAGATGCACAACGTGGTGCTTACCATCAGAGTGACGTACAGCGTCAACTTTTCCTTCGTGTCTGGCACGTGTTGTGGTGGTTTCTTGGTCATACGTATTTGTCAAAATGTTTTGTGTTGTTAAAGATTTCTAACTCAATCGTGTTTTGCCTTGCCCGTTTGTTGTACAACTCAATTTCAAGTGCGTCAACCGCTTTGCTTACCTTCTCGGCCTCTACAGCCTGTTTGTATTCTGCATCAAGTCGTTCTGCCCGCCTCTCGGATGCTATAGCCCGCACATCGTATGGAGTAGGGAACACAAACGGATACCATTTGCGAAGCTGAATCATTTCTTTTCACGTTTAATCGCTTCTTCATAACCACGCAAAATTAAAGTTCGGGTTTCTGCCGAATCTGCTGTTCCTGCCCACATGGGAAGGTTGTTCCAGATCACTACGTAGTCTTCTGGTTTGCAATACTGTGCATTGTTCTTTAGCCAAGCAATCATTTGCTGATGGCGCTCGGACGGGTTGTGAATTGTGTAACCAATCCCATAGAACTCGCGCACATAGCAGCCACTCTTGGCTACGGCTCCAACTAGCCCCAACAGCAATAACAGAATAAGCCAACGCATTTATCACACCATACTCCATGCAATTATGTAAGTGCCATAGATGACAAAGGCCACCATACAGGCTGCGGCAATGAATGCTTCAGCCCAATCTTTCATGGCTATGCCTGTTTTATAAGAGGGAACTGTTCCATCAAAGCTTCAGCTTGTTCAACCGTAATATTAGGCGGCGCAACATCGTCAACACCATCTCCATCCCGCACTGCATGAACACAGCAAACCAAACAATTTGGAGTTAATGCTTCAAACTCATGCACAACACCTTTTGGGGTGACAATCAATTTGGGCGCTTCGTGCTCATGCTCTTGGCCTTTGGCCCGCATAACAACGCGGCCTGTAGCCAACAAAGTAATGTGGTCAAACGTATGCGCATGTCCGTGAATTTTGTCGCCCGGAAGATACATGTGCATCATCTTGACAAACACATTGTCAACAACTTCAATAGCCGCAGTTGTACTCATATTCTTGTAACCTGTAGTTGGATTTGGTGTGATTCATTTGGCCTAGGTAAAATATCAAGCAAAAATGGATACCCGGGGCAGGACTCTAGATTGATAATAGATTGTTGGTACTGCTGCCATTTTTGTTTTTCACTATCCGGTAGGACGCTAATAATTGACCCCATTTCAGCGTATTGTTGCAACAATATACGTTTTAGATTCTGAGCGCCCTGTTCAGCCATTTGCTTACGTTCTTCAAGAACTTCAGCGCTAACTTTTACAATATCATAACGTCGATACCACAAGCCATTTTCGGAATTTATCTCTGGAGTTTTTTCAACAAGTTGTTCATCATATTGATATGCGGGTTCAAAATTATGGCAAAATACATAAGTTTTACCATTCAATTCTCCGCCTTCCCAATAAGGTGGTACATTGTAATCATCCCTGCTAATATCCCAAACACGGGGATCAACAGGATATTCAATTACTACATTGTTTTTTGAAATTTGCGCGTAATGTTTATACATAATTAAACAGGTACAGTAGTTTTTGTTCCGCCAATCCCGGGAGAATAATTTGCTGAAGCCCAATTAGCTGTAGAAGCTTGACTTGGCGTACCACCGGTTGGGTAAGAGGTTAAACTGCCGGTGGCGGTAGACCCAATAATACTTCTTGTATTGGTAGGAGATGTTACCGTCATTGTTATTGAACCTCCTGCTTTAAAAGCGATGTTAGTTGTTTGGTTGCTAATGCCTACTGTTAATGGCAAATTCATACAAAACACTTCTCCGCTTACGCCCGTACCCACAGTAAATGCTACATACAATCCGGCAGAAGTGGCCTGAATACCATTAGCTTGACCCGGAGCAAAAGCTTCAGCATAAGTACCCATAGGCCGAATTTCGTTAGTATTAAAGAAAAACTGTTTGTTCCACAGTGCTGCCATAGAGCTACAACTTATTGCGATAATATTTAAATAATACCCGGTTGCACTGCTGGCATTATTTTCTACGCCATTAGTTGCAATATACAAAATATCATTATATATACTAATTCCAAAGGAACCTTGTTGTCCAAATGAACTAGCCCATCCTGTTCCTATTGCACTATATGTGTAATTATCTACTACTGTGCCAGAAGTATTTATTTTTACTACTTGTCCAAATCTAGAATAAATGTACAAATTATTGCTTGAATCTAAATCCATTCCAATAACCGGCCCACCTAATGAGCAACTAATGGTTTGTGAACTTGTGTTGCTTGTTAATGCGGAGTTAATAACTCTATAATTGACTGCATTGCTTGCTCCCCAAGCAGCTAAATACGTACCGTCTGTCCTTTGTAATAACCGTTTGACAGCAGCATAAGGTATTGCAGCGTTATAATTTGTTAACTGAAGTATTTTAACGTTTGTACCGGATAACGTAAACTTACCAATAATAAAATAAGAGCCATATTTTGATTCATTAGCATTAGTCAGCCAAGATATATTGCCAGACGAATCTAATGAATATGCAAAAGGACATACGCCTTGACCACCTTCACTTGTCCCAAGCATTGTAGTAATTGGCGGATTATAATTATTTGTAGAACTTAAAAGAAAAAATCTATTGTTTACACTACTAACAAGCGGAAAAACAGAAGCTGTTGTATATTTATTCTGAGTTGGTGCAAAAAAGGCATTACGAGCGCCAGATGTATCGTAATTTACACTTGTAAAGGTTGTGCCGTCTGCTGACATAAACCCACCATATGTATATCCACCCATTTTCCACGCAGTTACTCCAGAAGGAGAGGCCATCCAACCATAACTGCGAATAGGCACAGTTGTTACACCGGTGGCGCCTGCATTTTGCAGACCCAACGAAACAATGAAGGCCGTGGAGTTTGATTTACCATACGCATTGCTTAAACTAATTGTGCCGCTTGGAACTTGCAGCAATGTGCGAACATTGGTGGCGTTTAAAGAAGTGTTTGCCGTAGCAGCTTGACCCAATTCAAGGTTAATTGACTGCCCGACGGTTGCGCCACCAAGACTGATTGGGCCGGAGTTATTCAATGCCATGTGTAATCCTTAGATTGAACCGTATGCGGTCATGTTGTTCAATGTGGTCAGGTTGCCTGTACTGTCCATCGTGGCAATTGTAGTAGCGCCGTACTTAAAAACCAAGACCCCGCCAACCTCAGAGATGGTGAAGTTTGTTGTTTGAAGCAAAGGCGCAGACACTGCAATACCGTTAATGTTACCTGTACCGCCGTTGGCAATAGGCAAAGCCCCGCTCAACGTGATGTTGGGGGTTGCGCCGCCAGAAGAAGCCAAAGGAGCCGAAGCTGTAACGGATGTAACTGTACCTGCACCAGAACCTGCGCCAATCGCTGTGCGGAAGTCGGCTGCGTCTAAAGCTGATACGGTATTGTCTGCATTAAATCTTGGGAACGTAACTGCGCTTGGGTTTGTGATGGTGAAAAGGTTTGCACCCAGCGTAGTTGCACCAAGATTAGTACGCGCACCCGATGCTGAAGAAGCTCCTGTACCGCCTTCAGTAATCGCCAAGTCTGTGCCAAGCGTCAGGGAAGACATATAGTTGATTGCTTCAACTACGTCTGTACCATTGTTATAGACCATGCAGGCTTTACCCGCAGGGATTGCAACGCCTGTTAGACCGCTAACCTTGACCGTGACAGCAAAGCCGCCCACAGAGTTGTTTAAGATGATGTACGGTTTTTGAATTGCTGGTACGTTTAAAGTACCTGCTGCGCTCAGTGTGGCTGTAATGTTTAAACAGGCTGCGCGGGCATCTTGCGCTGCGTTGGTGTTAGTCAGCGTTAGTGTGCAGACGTTAGACGTGAAATCTGCCGTGTCCAGCGTAGCCATGCCCACAATAGCCTGCTCAATTGCAGTACCTACGTTAGTGTTAACAATTGGCCCCCATGTGCCGTCATTGCCACCGACCTCAATAATCTCAAACTTTAGGTTGGAATACGTGTTTGACATTTTTAACCTTTCGCCTCAAGAGCGGCAACTTTTGCTTCAAGTTCTTTGATTGCTGCAATTAGCAATGGTACAAGACGTTCGTACCGAACAGTTAAGTATTTATCGTCAATAGGCGCAGGGGCTACTGTTTCAGGCATGACAGCTTGAACTTGCTGCGCCGAGATACCAACTTCACACACAGGCGTGTAACCCATAGCCTGCGCTATCTCATTGGCTTCGTAGTAAAAAGTATCCAATGTTTTAACTTTGGCAAGCGCGTCTTCAATGTTACCTAAACGTGTTTTTAATCTATCGTCTGAGTAGTACGCAGTCACGTTGTTTGTTGCGCGAATTTCACCGGCTGTACCGGAACCCGCTGTGCCAACACCCAAAGAGTTCATCTGGAAGTTGTTTGACGTATTAGTAGCGTTAGCAGTTGTGGCTGTAGTTGCCGTGGTTGCGCTTGTGGCTGACGTAGCCGTAGAAGCATTACCTGACAACGTGGCTGTAATCGTGCCCGCCGAGAAGTTACCTGACGCATCACGAGCAACAATAGTCGAGCCGGTATTTGCGTTTGTTGCGTTTGAGGCAACAGTAAACGTAGCGTTACCGGCTTGATTAGCCGTGAACGTTTGTGAGCCAGACAGTCCTGTACCTGACACCGCTAACGTTAATGTGCCGTTGTTTGCTACGGGGGCCGCAACCCATGAAGGTGCTGCTGCGCCGTTTGATTGCAAGAGTTGTCCGGAAGAACCCGCAGCCAACATAGCCGTAGTACCAGCCGCTGACTGATAAGGAATCGTACCCGCAGAACCGCCATCTAAGTTGTTAGCTGTCGTTGCTGTGGTAGCGTTGCCTGTGGTGCTTTGGTTGAGGGTTGGTACATCCGCAACTTGGATGGCAGACATCACAACATCTGAGCCGTTGCCACGTAAATATTGACCTGAAGTAACAGCTCCTGCAAGCGCATCCATCGCGGCTTGACGAGTGGTTTCACCTGTACCACCATTAGCAAAAGCTACCGTGCCAGACACGTTAGTAGCGTTGCCTGTCAAAGTGGCTGTAATTGTGCCTGCGGAGAAATCACCAGAAGCATCCCGAGCCACCACTTTAGAAGCAGTGTTTGCAGATGTGGCATCTACTGTGGCTGTAACTGCGGCAGAGCCGTTATAACTTGTACCGGTCAGGTATGTGCCCAAAGTCAAAGCGTTAGCCACTGAGCCAGCTTGACCGGAGATAGCGCCAGACACCGCAGAACCGCTGATGGCAATGTTGGTATTGGTTACAGATGTAAGCTGACCTTGAGCATTCACTGCAAACACAGGAACCGCAGAAGCAGAGCCGTATGTATTGGCTGTTACTGTGGTATTAGCAATGTTAAACGTATAGGCTGGAGACTCGTTAAGTCCTGTACCTGCTGTGTAAGTAATAGGGGCAGCAAACTGCTGAAACACAATTGCCGTTGTGCCAACCACAATAGGAGGAGGAGTCTGCTGAACCCAAGCTGTATTGGCATTGACTGTGCCGCTAGTGACTAAGAAGAAGTCACCTTCGTCAATTTGGTCAACTCCAGAACCTGCTGTGTCAAAGTCAGTAGCACGAGTCAGAATGTATGGCGTTCCAGCAGAGCCAACTTGCGTAACCGTGTAAACACCGTTATTTGCTTGCGTGACTTCGTTCTTAACAAGAACGCGGTAGTTAACAACGGTGAGCGTTGAGTCTACAGATAAAGCACCGTTGGCGTTTGCTGTAAGCGTTGCGCCTACCCCAGAGGTTCCGTTGTTGTACGTGTTAGCTGGCAATGCTGCGGTAGTAGCTAACTCCACGGCCTCATGAAAGTGAATACCCGATGCAATAGCGTCGGCGTACTGCTTATTAACAATGTCTGTATTGCTAGTTGGGGCAGTTGTAATTGTGCCGGTAGTCAACGCCGCAGATGTTGCGGTTATTGCGCCAAATGCGGTTTGAACTACTTGCGTCCCCGCTTCGTTTTGATACGCCGACCGTGAGGATGGGTATGTAACAAAGACATCTACTGTGCCTGTAAAGTTGACCAAAGCCCCGCCAGCAGACGAAGACAAAGGCGTAGCGTTACGGCTTAATGTTGTACCTGAAGCTGTATACGTACCATAGTTAACTTCCCATGCGCCCGTAGCGGCATCCACAATAGCAAAATACGTTATATTTCCATCACCAACTGCAGAAAATGCTTGAAAGCCTGTGGGCGTAGTTAACAGCGTGATTGTGCCTGTACCGGGATTTGACGCGGTTTGTTTGACCCGATCTTTTAATACTAAAGCCATGATAAATCCTTAAGTCGGTATATTTTGCCAATTTGGGTCAGGAGGCGTTTGATCTGTTGGGATTGTGCCCCACACCAAGACATTACCTACAGAAACGGTAAGCTGCAAACCTGTTGGGTATACGTTTAAACTCTTTAAATTTGTGTACGCATCAAGACCAGAGGCCAACTCTGCAATGCTGCCGTTGAAATTACCTGTAGCCGTTTGAGTGGCTGTGCCTGCGGCAGACTCTGTAATTGTTACTTGGAATGAAGTCCCGCCAACTACCGCATCACTTGCCGTAGAAATCTCCGCAATAGCCGCCAACAGGTTTGCAATAACGGAAGACGCATCTGTTGCTGAAGCTGACTCTGCACGAGACGCAAAGAAAGTTGATGGTGCTGCTGCTGGCGTATCTGCGCCTGTAGCTGTTTCTGTTTGTGTTGCTAAAAAGTTAGATGGCGCAGTAGTAACAGTGTCTGTGGCAGTCGCAGTCTCTGCCCGGACAGCGGTCATTATGTTGTTTAAACTAACAAAAGCTTCGGATGCTGCAATTGCTTCTTGGATTAAAGCGCCTGCACGAGTCTCTTGAGCAACAGAATCGGCAGCCGTAGCTGCCTCACTTACAGACGACAACACTGTAGCCCCGCCTAGAGCGGCGAAGGGTGCTTGGGCAAATGTGACATCTCCAAACACCGAGCTACCTTATTAGGCTGCGTCAAGAGAGAACGTGTAAGTTACGTTCAATGTATCGCCAGAATCAACAGTTTTATCACCGCCGGTAAAGTCACCAGCGGAGAACAACACGCCTGAAGTGCCCGTAGCTGCTGTAGTTAAAAACGCTCCAGCCACCACAGTACCGTTAACCAACATAGGGAACGCAGATGGGGCAACAGAGTTGCTAACTACTGAAGGATCTGCCAATGTAGGAGAAGCTGCGTTAAAGGTAACAGCAATACGATTACCTGTGTAGGCTGTGCCGGGAACTAATTCTGTCCAACCAGCGTGGGAAGCTAAAGTATTGCCAGCAGCGTATGTTGTACCTGAACCGGGGCCTTCAACCAAACCTAAGTACCAACCGGCTGTGTAACCAGAGCCTTTGAAGTACTTGCTGTTCATGTCTTGCAAACCTTCATTAACAACTAAGTTATGAAAGGTGTCAGACCACTTCTCAACGCCATCAGCGCCTACGCAAGTAACGGTAAAGATACCACCCGCACCTACGCGCTCAGTGGAACCTTTGTTTGCAGTTAAGCTTGCTGACACGAGGTCTTGGGCTTTTGATGTTTCTGTACTCATGATAAGTCCTTAAGATATGCGCACGATGGCGCTGTTCGCATCGGCAGTTGGGAAAATGATTTGGAAAGTGTCGTTGGTTACTGTTTTATCAGCACCAAAATCCAACACGGCGATGGATTTATTACCCTGCGTTGAGTTATAAATTAACGCACCACGGGCAGTAAATGAGGCGCTAGTCCAACTTGTATTTGAAAATGAAATAAAAGCTGTCGGTACTGCGCTTTGGTTATTACCTGACGTAGGGGATTGGCTGATAACCAGCGTATTACCGCCGGTTGTGTACCCACTGCCGTTTGCTACTTCGCCGGTCATACCACCCGTGTAAACGGTAGTGCTTGCGCTTAGATCTGCTGCGGCTG
>Ga0247723_1002366_pt1 | contig 10127 bp, 7 predicted proteins | sample MSEWelMarce5H_FC_FD_189079 | JGI IMG/M metagenome (GOLD analysis project Ga0247723, IMG submission 189079) | Subsurface sediment microbial communities from gas well in West Virginia, United States - MSEEL Well Study Marcellus 5H_FC | ecosystem: Environmental > Terrestrial > Deep subsurface > Rock...
TAATTCCTGATAATGCCGCCTCAGTTGCCAATACCGTAGTAAAGCACCAAGACTGGGCGGCCCTATCCGAAATCAATCTATATCTTTTACCATCTTTAATCCAATATGTATCTTTATCTGTTTTAACAGCGATACCTGAAGGGAAATTAGTTGGCTGTGAGATCGCTAAGGTGTTCTTCGTAGTCTTTAACAGCTTCAACCTTTGCATCCCTTTCTTCAATGAGCTTAGTAATTTCTGCCCTAAGTATTGCAATTTGAGTTTCATAATTAGATACAATCTCTCCTATGCGCTGTTGTAGGGCGGTAATAATTAGTTCCGCTTTTTCTGCCATTTATATTCCTATTCTTCTGCATCAAATTGTGCAGCCTCTGTTACGAGAACTGAACGTTTTGCATTTAAAGCAGTTAATCTTGCGTTAATTCCAGAAACTGTTTCTGAGTTAACAGGTGATTCAGCATTTGCTACAATTAGATCTAGTTCTGAATTATAGATCTGAAAGTCTAAGCTTTTGATATGCTGATTTACTACATTAAGCTTGTCTGCGTTTGTTAATAGTGACATTTTAACCCTCCTTTCATATTATATCATTTAGTCCTGATTAGTCAAGGGATTCCATTTCTTGAATTAATGCCGTTTTTTTAGCATTACAGGCTAAAACCTCTTCTTCTACTGAATATTTTCCAGCACAAAGTTCTGCATTATCTATAAAAGATTTAATTTGGGCATCTATATTGTTAATACGATTAACAATAAAACTTATTTTTTCTTCATTAGTAATCATATATTCTCCTATACATAAGTTGTGCTCGATGGATACCATGCTGAATACGTTGAAACTCCAGCAGAATTTCTAGCCCTAACCTGAGCTCTTGCGTAGTTATTTGAGCCTGAATATCCTTCAGCAGAACCGAGCTGATAAGATGTTCCACTTATTCCTGTAGTTGTATAAGGTCCAAGACGGTTAGTGGTGTTGGCTGGAGCAGATGATCTATCTGTATAATTTAACACCTCATAGCTAGTTGCACCAGACATTGCATCCCATGTTACAAGTCCGCTACCGCTTACGTTAACATTAGTCGGTGTAGAAGGAATAGTAACAACTGCTGGATTATTAATTGTAATAGATGTTGTTGCATATCCAGTACCTGCTGAATTTGTTGCTCCAACAGATAGTTGCCAACCATAGTTTGGATATAAAGTATTTATATTAGATGCAGGAGAAAACGAGGTTCCTGTTGCTACTTGAACCCAGGAAAATGAGCTTTGAGAAAAATATTGCCATGAGTATGAGTATGAAGTTGGAGATCCAGACCACCCTGATGTAGATCCCTGATAAGTTGTTGTTCCAGCAGTTCCAGTTGATGGGGTTGAGGTTGCAGTACCTCCCGATGGAGTTACTACTGGTGCAACATATGGAGTTGATACAACTGTATTAGATGACACTACGCTATTACCAAAATTGTTTGTTCCAGTAGTAAAGGCTCTAAATTGATCTGGAGTTCCAGATGCTTCGGTATCAGTAATAACATGTGTAGCCACTCCATTACCAGTTCCAGTACCGCTTGCCACCTCAGTGCCGTCTGTTTTTGATGTAGGAGGAGATCCAGTTTTTTTACGTAGTGTTGTTGCGTATGTTATTGTTGCAGTACCAGACATTGCGGTCACATTTGCAGAAATTGTTGTTCCCGCCATCTGAGTCCCACTTGGAGTTAATGTTACTGCTCCACCACTAGGAGCAACTCCAGCTGCTGTAACGGCAGTAGAGGTTGAATTTGCTGACTGTGATCCAACTCCGTTATTCCACGTTACTTCTGCACGTATTAAATACCCAACAGAGGAAACGCTTCCATATAAATATTGAGGTATAACAAATGTTGTTCCACCGTTTTGCAGTATAGATCCACCAGTATACGAATTGCCTCCAGTTCCCCCATCATTTACTCTCCAAACCCACGTTACTCCATCGGCTGAAGGGCTGGCACTTGGAGCGCCAAGAGTTAGTGTTAATGTGCTTCCTACTGATGAAGATCCATTAACTGAGGCTGTTCCTCCAGTTGGTGATGCAAACGTGTACGATGCTGCACCTGTTGTTGGCCCATAATCGCTATATGTTCCAGATGTAGCAGTTCCACCTGTAATTGTATTCCCTAAATTTTCATTAGAAGATCTAATATAAAAATAATATGTAATTCCATTTGAAAAGCTAAAGTCTTCCATTACGGTACTTGTGGTGCTTGCGGCATCATAGTTAGTCGATGAGGGAGCAGTGCTTGAATTTATCCAATATAGTTGATAATATGGACCAGAGCCGCCAGAAGATCCAATATACGCCCTAACTGTAGAATTATCTAGCCTAGACATAGAAACAATAGATGTGCTTGTTGGAGCAGTTAAATTTGCTCCAGAGTTTATAGTACCAGATGTATAGTTGTTATCTTCATATGTAACGGATGAAGTGTATTGATATTGAGGCTGCACTGCAATATAATAAATTGTACTGTACTGTACTCCGTCAGAACTATTAAATGAAATACTAGTTGAAGAAGAAGATATGGTTTTGGTTGAAATTAAAGATCCAGAAGTATAATTATAGAGTCTACAAATATAATGAGTTGGTGCCCCAGCAGATAATGTCCATGACAAGCTTATTGTTCTGTCTGACGGGCGTGTAATAGTTCCTAATGATACCTGCATATTATCTGATCCATTAAGAACTTTAGTAGTAATAGTGCTTATAGCACCCGAACCTCCAGACAAATTCTGACCACTAAATGGCCTTACTCCTGCAGTATAACTTCGTGTAGCAGAGTTTGCACCAGATAGCTGAATTTTACCAGCGTTATTGGCAGACACGTTAACGTAGCCATCAAGATAATCGGTGGCACTAAAGCTATCATACTCAAGATACCCCTGCACGGATTGCGTATTTGCTCCAGCAGTTAAAAATATTGTTCCCTGTAAAGAGCTGAAGCTTTTAACAACAACTGATGTTGGTGCAGCTGGAACAACTGCTGCCGTAATGCTTAAAAGATTACTTGATGCGCTTGTTTCACCATCTAAATTTGTAGCCCTAATTCTTAAATTTACTGTTGAGCCAGCAGTAACATATACTTTTCCTTCAGTGGCATTTATAAATCCACTAGTTGGCTGCTGAAAGCTTGATCCGTTATCTACGCTATATGTATAGTATGAAATTTCATTACTTCCAGTAGATGCCATGTAATTTGTAAAGGTAACAAATGAGCCCTGGAAGTCTGTGGATGTTGCTATATTAGATATAGATGGTGCTGATGGGGCAACTGTAGCTGCTGATACATACTGAAAAGATGTTGAGGTTCCGTTATTGCTGTATGCTGCACCATTTAAAGAAGTTCCATTTCTAGATCTAGCAGTAAATCTATAATTTAAATAATTTAATGCTGACACAGATGGCATTGTTAAAGTTCCACCTATTCTGCTAGATTCAAGTACATACGGTGCGACGCTTAAAGTTTGTAAAACAACCCATGATGCAGATGAAAAAGTATATGATCCTTGAGACCCTTCATATTGACCCTCTATTTGAACCTCATATCTATCTGCAGAAGATGACTGTCCAATATCTACAGACACATACCTTCTCCATGTAGATGAAGCAACATCATAATATCTACCAGTCTTAGTTCCATTAGTTAAATTAAATGGCCCATTTGCTGCTGAAGTTTTAGCAGTTTTATTATCTAATGCAGTAACTGCAGCATTTGGAGTAAATCCAGCTACATTGATAATAGATCCATTATATTTAGCTGGCAGAGTATTTGAGTTATTTAAAGTAAGTCTTACATAATAATATTTATTTGTTAATGTTGGAACATGGAAAGTCGTTCCAGACTTAGTTGTAGTCCCTGTAACGGTAAACGTATTTAAATTTTCAATCTGAACACGATTAGATGTTGTCAATGTATCACCTAGATTATCTACCGCAAACCATTCAACATATGATTCTGATGTGTCCACCTTGTTATACCAGCTGCTGCTATATGAAAATGTAGCAGACATTGTGCTATTTGGAGATGCAATATCTTTTTCTGTCATTGTAATTGATCCAGTTGGAGTATCTCTTACTATATAAACTTGAGCACTTTCAAAAGATGCGTCTCCTGCGGAATTTGTAGCAGTTACTCTAAATGTAAGGAAATTTCTATCAAAGTAGTCTCCGTCGCTTTGACCAAGGTGGGAAGACAGGTTTGTAAGCATATCTGTTCTTCCAGTAGTAGATGTTGCGCCAGTTTCTTCTTGGTTATCATTTCTGTTTCCAGATAGGTTATAAAGCCAACTATAAACAAATGTCATTGCGCTTCCGTTGCCAGAAACCCAATCTCCATCATATCCCCATAAATGTCTTCCTATAGCCTCATACGGCCATCCAAGTACTGGTGATGTGTAGTTAGGGCCCATCTTCTGAACTGGAGGTGCTTCAACTACTGGGTTAACTGGATCATCTATTGTTCCAGTAGGGTTATATGAACTGTCTGTTCTAAATGTATTAAGTCTTATTTTTGGAATATCGTTGTTTCTAATAAAAGGTCTATTGCTAGCAGTATCAAATACCTTCTGCCACCCACTGTTTGTTTTAACATATGCTTTTCTGATAGCAGTCCAAGTTTGACCACCAGTCTTAACATACATTTTTTTAATTCTATCCCAGTTAGTGGAACCTATCTTAATATATGACTTTCCTGCCATAACTAATCCGATGTACTAAATATAACATCACCAATAAGGCCAACGGAAGGCCAGGTGGAATGACTTGTGTTTGTGATGCTTGTTTCTGTAGCGCCAGATCTATAAAATGCTCTACCAGCAGTAACTCTTCCATCACTAAAAATTTGCAATACTGCTCCAGCTTCTTTAGAAGCATTATACATTCTATGATAAGCGCTTGCAAATCCTTTAAAAGCAATTCCTCCAGTTGTATTTGTGTTGATAACAACTCCAGTACTGCTTAAGCTAATATAGGATCCTCCAGCCTGCAATGTAGAGTACCCCGATGTTGACATAAATAATGCTGGAGATGTTGTAGCGTTATAGCTACTGGATGGCTTAATGCTAACGGAGCTAGCTAAAGCTGTTCCTGGAGCAGATGAGACAAAGGAATCTTGCACGACTCCATCTGTGTTTGTATCTGACCCATAGTATGTAGATGAGGCTTGAACTGAGCCAGCTACATTATATGTAAAATTATCATTGTCTATTTGGAAGCCATTAGTAAAACTTATGTTTTGAGAACCAGAATTTAATGTTATTCCTGCAGAAGATAAAGATGTAGCATTAATTGTCCATCCACCAATTTTCCCAGTGCCATCTTTTGCTAATTCAAATCTTGGAGACGCTACGCCACTTGCATATGCCGCAATGCCTCCAGAGCTAATAACAATTTTATCTCCAGTTCCGCCAACTGTTTTGTTATCTCCAATATAAAATACTCCACTTCCTGCTGGATCTAGTTTTAAGTCACCAGTAAGAGTGCTATTTCCTTTTACTTCTAGCTGACCCTTAACATTTAAAGTGGTTCCATTATAGGATATTCCACTAGATCCGCCAAACTGGAATGTGCCGTCGGTATAAATATAGTCTGTGCTTGCTCCAATGTAGATACCGTTATTGGCCCCATTAGCTCCAGTTCCAACATTAATTACATTGCTTCCAGAACCAGTAGTTAATAAACCAGTAAAACTACCGCTACCATTTATTGTAAGGCTTGTTCCGTCAAATCTTAACTTATCACCAATTGAAAATCTTCCTGTATTGTCTGCATAAAATGATGTTCCATTGCTATAATAATTTCCCGCACCTATAAATATTCTTGATTTTACAGAATATGTTGAAGGGGATGCAAGCGCTGGGTCCGTCATTGTAACTGGTGTAGTTATACTTGAAGCCAGCCTAATTCTATTTAATGTGTTAGATTCACCAACGTTTATTGTTTTGTCAACAAACAATAAGTCTGTTGTCATTTTATCTGCAGTAATTTCACCAGCTGTTATATGATTAGCATATATAGCATTGCTTGCGATATCGAACTGTCCAGTCCTAGATGCAGTAAATGGACCGACTGGTGTAACTGCCGCACTTGAAACTCCATCGGCGTCCTTTGCCCTTACAGCAAAGTAGTAGTCTGTTGCAGTTGTCGGACTTGTTTCTGCTGGATAAGCCACTGCAGTTCCATCTTTTAATGCATTAATTACTGCAAATGTTCCATTTATTTCCATTACTAAATTATCTGGAGAAACAATGCCTGTGCTATTTACTGTTTTGGCATAGACCTCATACGTTACTTGATCTGGATTATCAATATCTGACCAGTTTAAAGCAAATGCTTTGAATAAAGATTTAACAGATATCGGTGGCTCTGTGCCTGTACCTGGATTTTTAGTTGGAACATTTCCGTCACTTATTGCCCCTGATGCATTTAGTGTTGCCGTTCCAGTAAGATGATTTGTGCTTAAAAGACCAGTTCCGTATCTTGTAGTCACACGAATTCTGTAAGTAGTATTTGGAGACAAGCCTCCAAATGATACTGTATTTGAATTTGCATATATCTCTTGAAGAACAGAACTAAAACTAGTATCAGCATTGCTTGTTAACTGAACTCTATATGACTGAACGTTTGCATCGGAAGAGGAAGTCCAACTTACATTTAAAATAGAGTCTGTTGCCGAAACTACAAAGTTTGTTGCTACTGAAGTATTTGTTCTTGTGTCAGACACAGATACTGGGTTTCCAGTAACTGCTACAAAAGCTGACTGATTTCTTCCGTCAGTTGTAGCAATGGATAGGCTATAAGATTGACCAACAACTACCCCTAGCTTTACTGGAAATGTAGTTAAATATGTTTTACTAAAAAATGTTTGATACCACTCTTTGCTATCAGACTGCCTAATTATTTTAACAATATATCCGTTAAAGTCTGAAGGAGCCGCTGCTACTGCATTTACTACAGAAACATTTAATATTCCTGATATTCCAGAAGAGTCAGAGCTATCTGCGACACCTACGGCAGTTGCTGATTGAATTGGATCTGGAGCAATATCGTCTATTGCTGCTGCAACTGGATCTACGGGAGTTACTGCTACTATATTAGAATAAGCGGTATTGCCAGCAATCTTATCTGTAAGTTTTACTCGAACCCATCTTTTTAAAACATCACCGACGGTTATTGTAATTGGATTAGAAGACGTTACTCCAACCTGTTGATAGCCACTTGACGGAGCAGTGCTTGAAGTAGATACTGCTTCTTCAATAATAGCGTTGTCAAAATTCTTATCGGTTTGATTAGTATAAGAAACTATATATCCTAGAGTTGCGGGAGTTACCGTAATTGTTGGCGGTGTTAGTTGAGTAACATAAGAAGCGGTTGTTAATTGATAGCTAGGAGACCAATCACTTTTTACTCCATCTTCAAATACATATTGGAATTGAAATGTGTATAACGTACCTATTTTTAAATCTGGTGCAACAAATGTAAAATTGTTTTTATCATTTGCAGTGTTTGCTGCTAAAATTTCTGAAGTAGGGTTTATAATTAAATCTTTAGGGTAATATCTTTCCCAGTTAGCTGCATCTAATGCTCCCATTTAAAACTCCAGTTGCAATTTATATTCTATGTCTACTGGACGACCCGATGGTTTTTGAAGTGGGGTTGTTAGAACATGTCTTGCTATTAAGCCATATTGTGGGTCAAATGTGTCTTCGTCATTAACCCTAAGTCCGTCAAAGTATACTACAGTGTTTCCGCCAGACCCCGCAGTAACCTCAATTCCTATGCTTGTAATATTTGTTAAATCTGGTGAACCCACAATGTTACTAAAAAGATTAGACATTGAAACAGATTGAACCTTATCTTCATTTGATCCAGATGGAGTAAAATCGGCATAATAGTATGCAGAACTAGAGCTATAGAACTTAACTCTAATTTTTGAAGTATTGTTATCTGATTTTTTATACGCAAGGGTGAGGCTGTCATTTACGCTATATCCAGACAAATCTAGTAAAGCAATCGTATTCTTGTATTCTTTTGATGTAGATTGAGTAACATTAAATCTAACCATGTTCTCACCTATTTTAGAAACAAATGTCGTTCCATCTGTTGAATTTGATTGAAGTGCTGGACTGTCTCCATTAGAGTCTGCCCATAGAATATTATTCTCAAACGCTGTTATGAACTTACTATCATAAAAATTAATAGACTTTCTAAGTCCAGGATACAATCCGATCTCTGTTATTACTCCAGAGATATCTTGAGGTATTGTAGCTTTAAATATTGAATAATAATTAAATCCTCCAACTCCGTCACTTTCAATATTGATAGATGACAGACTTACTTGCATTCTATAAATTTCAAAGCCAAGTCTTGTATTAGTGTCTGCTTCAGGTAGCTGGGTTCCAGTAGCGATACCGATTGCCAAATCTTTAGAAGCAAAGTTTGAATCTATAAGAAATCTTTTACCAAATTTAGTTATCATCTTTTTTGCACCAACGCATTCACTGCTTTTACTACTTCTCCACTTGAATTTCTAATTCTAAAAGTAACTTTTGCTGTAGGTATATTTGCTGCATCTAAAACTACTTCGTTAGAAATTAGTTCTATGTCCATAAGAGTTGGAGATTTTCTGGTAAGACCTGGTTTTTCTGGATCGTTAGGATCTTCTGGACCTTCTGGGCCCTCTCCTCCTTCTTCTCCTTCTACTACAAAAGACTCATCTTCTAAAGATACAGAGATTAGATCTCCATCTCTTCTTACTGGATAATTTCTTCCAAAGTGTGGGGCCAAATAATATGTGGTAATTCCGTCAGCATAGTCTGTTAAAGGTGCGACTACTCCAACGGAGGTGGTTGATTCTTTATTTGATGCCATATTTTTATTATACCATTTATCAACTATAAATAGAACGTGCTGATATGCTGGTATTAAGCCCCTCTCTAAAAGAATTATTTACTCTGGTTACTACAAATTTTTGGGTTCCGTCTAAATCATTCTTTGGATAGTTAATGGTTATAATATCACCAACCGATATTAGGGGATTGCTAAATATCTCCATTTCAACAACCCTCTGTTGTTTTGACCATTGAGTTTGTATCCAGGTTGCTAAGTTTTTAGCATCATCTTCTCTTTGAATCCATGCCGTTTCAAATACCACTGGCTCTGGAGTGGTTGTATCACTTAACGTATTAGAGTTATACTCGTGTTCTCCAGAAATTGTTATAGAGTTTCCAACTACAGCAAATGAGTATAGGTTTCCATCCGCTAATGGTATCATCATTCCAGAATTATTTAAAACAAAAACCTCTGCTCCAAACGAAGTAAGTCTCTGACCTAAAATGTTTGCTAGTTTATTTATACCTACTGTAGCAAATAAAGGGTCAGAAGGCCTATCTTGATATTTAATCTTTATTTGTTTTAGCTCTCTAGCTGTTGTTCCAAATTCTTCTAGCCATGCCGACTGACCAGAAGATATGTTTTTATTTTCAATGAGTTTATCCCCATATAAAAAGCTAAGAGTCTTTGGTCCGTATTTACCTTCGTATACATTTTGCATAATTCCGCCTTTATACTGATCTTCAGTTATTGGGGCAGCATATATATAATCATAATTAACTTTTCCACTATTTGCAAACATTGCAACATTGCTTGTTTTACTTAAAGGGGAAGAGCTGTCTGTAGCAGTTATCTTATAGCTATTTACATAAGCATCTATTTTAACCGAAGAAGATTCAACAACTACATTAACATCTAGTTTGTAAACTGTTCCAGCTAAAACTCCAGTCAATGTTTTCGCAGGAGTTTGTTGGCTATCTGCCAATATTGTCTTTTTCCCATTAACAACTTTATAAATTTTTATTTCTTTATCTGCTGTGTCTGATAAATGAGTGGTGGTTTGAACTGATACATAATAACCAGTATTGCCATTTAAGCTAGTAAAAAACCCTAGCCCTCCAGAGCTGACAACATCATTGACTGTGCCTGGAAAAAACATTGCTGTACCAAAAGCGTAGTGGGAGTATGAGGTTGATATCCCAGAGTTTTTAATTGCAACAGAGTGTTGATTTGGGTTAGTACTATTATTTGTTAAAGAAAATAATGAAG